>Ga0326727_10000979_pt1 | contig 111192 bp, 85 predicted proteins | sample MB2enrmetagenome_FD_207643 | JGI IMG/M metagenome (GOLD analysis project Ga0326727, IMG submission 207643) | Lab enriched peat soil microbial communities from McLean, Ithaca, NY, United States - MB29MY | ecosystem: Environmental > Terrestrial > Soil > Wetlands > Peat | place: USA: New York...
ACCGCGGCCACAATCCCCAGCCCGGGCAAAGCATCCGCCATCGTCATCAGCGCAGCAACGGGTTGCGTGGCCTCCTGATGATGAACCTCCATGTCCAACTCCATCATCTGGTCCATGTCAAAAGGATCGACGCCGCCGGTAATCGCCATGCGCAGCGTGTCGCACACAAAATGCAGCGCGTGGTGATCCGCCAGGAACTCCGGAACGCTTTTGAAGATGGCGCTTTCCTTCGGCTTCTCCACGTCGTTCTCTACGCTCAGCAGCCCTTCTCTGCGCACCTTGTTCAGAAACACGTACATCATCTTCAGCAGGTTCAGGTAGCGCTGCTTGTTGAGCTTCGAACCGCTTAGAACGCCTTTCAGCCCCGCCAGAATTCCCTTGAGGATGTGCAGCGGATTTGCCACCAGCAGCGTTCCCGTTGCCGCGCCGGCGATGATCAGCAACTCGGCTGGCTGCAACAGCACGGCAATGTGCCCCTTCTCCATGAGGAACCCGCCAATCACCGCGCCAAAAACAATGAGTATGCCTATGATGGCGAACATGCGCTTCTCCCCTGCATCGCCGAGATGTGATTCCCTCCTGCATGAACACTGGCGAGCATTGCCGCCTGGGCCCGTTCCAGCAGCTCGCCCAATCCTTCACCAGGCTGCGCCTGGGCGACGCCGATGCTCACCGTCAGCGAGATGCGATCGCCCCACCAGCGGAAATCCGTGGTCCGCGCCATTCCCGCCAGCACCTGCGCATGCGCTGCCAGACTGGCGGCATTGCGCTCATGCGACAGCACCAGGAACTCATCGTCGCCCCAGCGCCCGACCTCCTCGGACGGCTTGAGCCCGCCCGCCAACGTACGCTCCATCTTTTCGAGCATTGCCTCTACCGCCGGCTCGCCGTGCGTCCGCCGCAATCCGCGTGCCTGGTCTACCGTCACCCACATCACACCCAGCGGGATATCGTTGCGCAGGGAGTCTTCATGCATCGCCGCAAGCCGGTCTTCAATCTCCGCCTGGCTCTGCGCGATACTGGAGTCCTCGCCGATTTCGCCATGCGGGAGTGCGGCGACGGTTTCGGCCGAGTGAAAGATCACGCCGCCTCCGATCCGCGTTCCCAGTCCGTCGCGCAGCACGAGGACTCGCGCCATCACCGGCATCTCGTGCCCCAGCTTGTGTCGCACATGAACCAGCGAGCCACGTCGCGCCGAGCCAGGCCGCGAGGCCGTCTCGGCATAGGTCTGCCGAATCCAATGCGCGGCTCCACCCACAACGAGCGCGTCCAGCATCTCGCGTACTCTTTGCCCCACCATCTCCCGATTCGCATAGCCGGTGATGGTTTCAGCCGCGCGATTCCACAGGGCCACGCGGCCATCCTGAGCGGCCAGCGCCATTCCTTCCGCAAGGCTGTCCAGCGCGGATTCGAGCAGTTCCGTACGATCGACCATTCGAGGCCCTTCCACCCCGTTCATCGGCAGAAGGAGCGCACAACTTGATCAAGCTGGATGCGTGCGGATCACGCGCATCGATACAGAGGGAGACGAATACTGCTTCCGGAGTGGAAGAGAAGAAGGGGATTACTTACTTTGCGTTTCGGTCCCGTTGTTTCCGGTCCCGTTGCTCAAGGGCAACCGAACCACGAATCGCGTGTTGCCCGGCTGCGACTCCACATCGATTTTGCCGCCGAACTTCTGCGTCACGATGCGATGCACAATCTCGAGGCCCAGCCCGGTGCCCGATCCCTGAGGCTTCGTGGTGAAGAACGCCTCGAAGATCCGCGGCAGCACATCCGGCGGAATCCCCGGCCCATGATCGGTGATGCTCACCGCCAGCCACCCCGAATCGCCGCTGCCATTTGCGGCCTCGGTCCACGTCGCAATCTCAATCTGTCCCTGCACTGGCGAAGCATCGGCTGCATTGTCGATCAGGTTCGTCCACACCTGGCTCAGCGCCGACCCGCGCGTCTGAATCACTGAGGGGGACGCCTCAAACTTCTTCTCGACCGAAATCTCCTTGATCCGCAGCTTGTGCCCGAGGATCGTGATCGTACTTTGGAGGCTGTCGTGCACGTCGAGCTGCTTGATCGGCGAGCGATCGTCATAGGCAAATTTCTTGACCGCCATCGCCAAATCAGCCACCCGTGAAATGCTCTCCTCGATGGCGCACACGAGCGACACGCTCGACACGAGGGCCTCCAGCCAGTTCAGCGCGTCTGAGAAGCTGCGGGCGTCGAAGTACTCACGCGCGCACTTCAACTCCTCCTGCTCGAATCCGATCGCCACCAGCGACGGCGCAATCGTGAAGGCATTCTCCACGCCGGCCTGCTGCAGCCACTCGGCGAGTGTCTCTTCTGCATCGGCTTGTTCCAGCGTGCTCAATGCGGGCGCATGACAGCCCTTGACCGCGTGCTGCAGCAGTTTGTGCATGCACTCCAGTTGCTGCGGGGTCTTCGGCTTTTGCGCAGACCGCAGACTTAGGTCCTGCAGCTTCAAGAGGTTTCCGCGCAACTGCGATGCCGCGCGCTTCGCAGCCGATCCGGGGTTGTGCAATTCATGCATTAGCCCCGCCGCCAGGGTTCCAAGTGAAATCAGCTTCTCGCGATGCAATGCCTCGGCCTGGTATATCGAAAGCCGCGCCGCCATGTCCTCGAGGATCACCTTGCGCACCCCAGGGCAGCAGGCAAGCAACGCCCAGAATTGGTCTGCAGAAAACCGGATCATCACCGACTCGCGCACGGCGGTTATGCGAAATGCGCAGTGCGTCCTGCCGGTCAGAAACGGAGTCTCGCCGAAACCCTCGCCAGCCTGCGCGATCCCCACAGTGCTCAACGAACCATCCGGTTCCTCGCGTTCGGCACGACACTCGCCCTCAAGCACAAGCCAGTAGTACTGCATCGACTGGCCGGGCTGCATCAGTATCGCGCCAGCCTTCGCCTTCACGCGGTCGACAACATCGATCCCGCGTAGCGCTTCGGACGGTGTGTCAGCAAATGGGCGTGTATGGCCCAGCGCCTGAGCCACTTCCTTCAATTGAACCGGCTCAACGGTCACCAATTGTTTCTCTGCACTCATCTTGCCGCTTCGATCCCCACTTAGAATCCCGCCAGGTACTGATGCGCAAACTGAACCGCAATCGAACCCTCGCCCACGGCCGATGCAACCCGCTTCACCGATCCGTGCCGCACATCCCCTGCCACAAACACTCCCGGAATGCTGGTTTCGAGCAGAAACGGTTCGCGCTGCTCATGCCAGCCGCCCGGCCCTTTTCCATCCTGGCGCAGATCGGGCCCGGCCAGCACAAAGCCTCTTTCATCGCGCAAGATGCTGTCTGGAAGCCATTCCACGCCGGGCGCCGCACCGATAAACACGAATAGAGAGGTAGCTTGTACGCAATACTCGCCCTTCGGACCGCGCAGGTGCAAGGCTTCGAGCCTCTCTTCGCCTTCGGCGGCAATTACTTGTGTTTGCGTTTCCACCACAATATTGGATGTACGCTCGATCTCATCGATTAAGTATTTCGACATCGTTGCCGAAAGGCCCTTTCCGCGAACCAGCATCGTTACCTTGCGGGCAAACTTGGCGAAGTGCAGCGTTGCCTGGCCGGCCGAATTCGCTCCGCCGACCACGAATACTTCCTCGTCCCTGCACGAAGACGCCTCCACCAGCGCCGCTCCGTAGTAGATTCCGCGACCCGTGAGCCTGTCTGCGCCCGGAATGCCCAGCTTCCGGTACTGGACGCCGGGCGCCAGCAGTACAACGTGGGAGGCCACCTCGCGGCCGTCGCCCAACTGCACAAACCGATACTGCCCGTCGATCCGCAGCCCCACGGCCCGCTGTGTCACGAACTCCGCTCCGAACCGCGAAGCCTGGACGTGCGCCCGCCGCCCCAAGTCCGCTCCGGTGATTCCGGCTGGGAATCCGAGGTAGTTCTCGATTCGCGAACTCGACCCCGCCTGCCCACCGGGCGCCTCCGGCTCGATTACCAGTGTCTTCAGCCCCTCGCTGGCCCCGTACACGGCTGCTGCAAGCCCCGCGGGCCCCGCGCCCACCACGACCATGTCATAGAACTCTTGGGTCGCATGGGTGCTGAGCCCCACCCTTGCCGCAACCGCATCCGGATTTGCCTCGGCAAGCGCGCTGCCATCGGCAAACAGCACCACCGGAAGCTGTTCCGGCTTGAGGTGCCGCTCGTCCATCAGCTTTTGCGCCTCTTCCGAGGTCGCCGCGTCCAGGGAGCGGTAGGGCACATGATTCCGAGAGAGGAAGTTGCGCAACTTGTGATCATTGAGAGACCAGCGGTTGCCGATCACGCGCAAGCCCTCGAAAGGCGGGACGTATCCCGCTTTCCAGTCATCGAGCAGGTCGTTCAGAACCGGGTAGAGCCTCTCCTCCGGCGGATCCCATGGCTTGGTGAGGTAATAGTGAATCTGTGCGGTGTTGATCGCCTGGATCGCCGCCTCGGTGTCCGCATAGGCAGTCAGCAGCACTCGCTTTGCTTCCGGATACAGATCTCGCGCCCGCTCCAGGAAGTCTACTCCCGTCATCCCGGGCATGCGCTGGTCGCTGAGCAGCAGCGCCACCGGTTCACCCCGCGGCTTCAGCATCTTCAATGTGTCCAGGGCAGCCTGCCCGCTCGCCGAGCGCAAAACACGATACTCCGCCCCGTACTGCCGCCGCAGGTCCTGTACCACGGCTTCCAGGACGCTTACATCGTCATCCACTGCCAGCAGGTTCGGCCTCGCCATATCCTTCCCAGTCTACGGTGTTTTCGTGTGGCTGCATTGCCTTCCATCCCGATCAAATCCACGGGTATGCAAGCACATCAAAACAGCCCCTTCGAGGTTCTAGTGACTACTGTAAGGCCCTTTTGTGCCAAGTCGGTAAACAGAATACGCGTTCAAACCCGCAGGATTCTCCGTGACGTTTTAGTGATTTGGGCTGTACTCTAGTTTCGAGGTATTACTTAGGTGCAGGTACCTCTGAGCATGAGGGGTGACGAAAGGCATGTGTATGATTTTCACTGCACCTATGGGGAAATCTCCGACGCTGAACGGGCGATGCGGTTCCCGTGAATGAGTACGAGAGGCACCGCCTGAAGTTGAAGTGCAGCACCCGGCCCGTGAGAGAAAGGCAGCCGGATTCGGCCCAACGAAGATTTGTTTCACTGGCGTAGAGGCGCAAAACATGAACAAAGTCATTCTCGCGGATTCGCAGGCAATCTTCCGGGCCGGGACAGCCAAGGTCCTGGCGATGGACGAGGATCTGAGGATTATTGCTCAGTGCACCGATCTGGACAGGATGATGCACGCAATTACCACCTTCCCTGGTTCTATCGTGGTTTTTGCGGCGTCTCTGCGGCCCGACATGGCACGGCTGCGTACCCTGCTCGAGGCCTCCAACAGCCGTGGCATCGTGATCGCCGAAAACAGCGAGACGGCCAGCAGCTATCTGCAGCAGGGCTTCCGTGGGGTCGTGTTCCGGAACGTGACCGGGCAGGCGCTCGTTGAGTGCGTCCGCCACGTGGCTGCCGGAGAGACCTGGGCGCCGCCTCAACTCCAGATTCCCGACTCGCCCGAGGAAGATATGGTGGGCACCCGCGTTCGCGACCGTCTCACGCCCAAGGAGATGCGCATTGTCGCGCTCATCGTTCAGGGCTGCAAGAATCGCGAGATCGCACTCCGCCTCAAGACCACTGAGCAGGTGATCAAGAACTACCTGCGCTCCATCTACGACAAAACCGGCGTAAGCGATCGTCTTGAACTTGCGCTTTTCACGATTCACCACCGTGTGCTGGCGCAAGCCGCCGCCGAAGTGGGCAGCAAGCTCGAAGCCGAAATGCAGCAAGCCCCGGCCATGCCTGCAACCGGATCACCGGCGCTGGCGCAGTCGTAAGCAGACAATTAACCGCAAATCAGAGGCCGCTGATGTTGCAATCAGCGGCCTTATTGTTGTACGCATGAAGACTCGATTCGACTGGACCACGGGCCCGCTCGCGGAAGGCCTCCACTGCTATCGAACTCAGCAGTTCTTTGCGGCTCACGAACACTGGGAGGGCGTGTGGCTCAGCTTGCGCGAGCCGGAGAAGAGCTTTCTGCAAGCGCTCATCCAGATCACCGCGGCATTTCACCATCTGCAGTCGGACAACCCGCGCGGTGCGATTTCGCTCCTCGGCAGGGCGCTGCGGCGTCTTGAGTGCTCCGCGCCGGAGTGCTGCTGTCTCAACGCCGCGCTCCTTCGCAACCAGGCGCGCGATTGGCTCTCCGCACTTCAAAATGAGGGGTCGCAACTCCCCGCTGCGTACCCTGCATTTCAATTACTGGATACTGGCGGCTCATCCCAAAATCTTACGGAACCGTGATGACAACCTTCCCCACCTGCTGGTTCGATTCAAGGTACTGATACGCCGCGACGGTGTCCTTGTAGGCGAAGGTCTTCGCGATCTTCGGCACAAATCTCCCGTCGGCCAGCCGGTCGTAGACAAACTTCTTCGCGGCCGCCAGACGCTCGGGGATCGCGGTGATCTCCATCAGGGTGTACGCGCGCATGCTCAGACCCCGCCGAAATGCCTGCATCAGCGGAAACGGTGTTGGCTGCAGCGAAAGTGCGCCGTAGACAAACAGAATGCCTTCCTGTGCAGCGCCGGCCGCGAGCGTTTCGACAAACGGTCCGGATACAGGATCAAACGTGAGGCGCGCACCCTTGCCGCCTGTGATCTCGTTGACGCGCGCTGTGTAGTCTTCCTCGGTGCTCGCGATCACGTGATGCGCGCCGAGCGCGATCAACTCTTTCTTCTTGGCCGAAGTGCGCGTCACCGCAATGGCTGTTGCGCCTGCATCGCGCACGATCTGGATCGCCGCCAGCCCCACGCTCGACGAAGCCGCTGGAATGGCGACAAAATCCCCAGCCGCCACCTTGCCAAAGACCACCAGTGCACCGTACGCGGTCAGGTACTGCATCCAGGCCGCGGCAGCCTGCTCCGGTGTCAGATTCGCGGGATACTCGCCCAGTGCGTGAACCGGGACCACGGCCTGCTCGCCCAGCGTGCCGTATTGATTCATCGAAAACGATGGAAACGTAGCGACCTTCTTGCCGATCCAGCTTGCATCGACGCGTTCGCCGACGGCCTCAACCACTCCGGCGGCCTCGTAGCCGATGCGCGCGGGCAAATTCGCCTGCTCCAGGTACTGGCCTCGCAGGAACATTGCTTCAGCTCGGTTCAAGCCTGCGGCATGGACGCGCAGCCGCACCTCGCCGGGGCCAGGCTTCTGCGCTGGTACATCTTCAAATTTCAGATTCTCAGGACCGCCAAGCTGATGAAAGCGAACAATCGTCGGCATCGTCTCTCCTCCGCGCATTGGATGGGCGAGCGGAGCAGAAAGGTGCAGACGATTGTTCGTACGCTACAGTTTCTCAGCCACGCTCTTGGCCTGCGTGAACAGCAGCAGGTAATCCGGGCCGCCCGCTTTCGAGTCGGTGCCGCTCATGTTGAACCCGCCAAACGGATGTGCGCCGACCATTGCGCCAGTACACTTCCGGTTGAAGTACAAATTGCCCACATGAAACTCACGCCGCGCAACATCCAGCGCCTCGCGCGAACTTGTATAAAGCGCACCTGTCAGCCCGTACTCGGTGTTGTTCGCCACCTTCAGGCCTTCGTCAAAGTCCTTTACCTTGATGACAGCAAGAACCGGCCCGAAGATCTCTTCCTGGGCGATCACCGCATCCGGAGCCACATCTGCAATTACCGTTGGCTCAAGGAAGAATCCGCCCTCGGCATTTTCAACGGCCTTGCCGCCGGCAACGATCCGCCCTTCCTTCTCACCTTTCTCGAAGTAGCCAAGGATCGACTCCATGGCAGCCTTGTTCACCACCGGTCCCATATTGGGATTGGTCGACGGATCGCCCACCGTCAGCTTCGCCACCTTCTCTCGCAGGCGCTCCACGAAGACGTCATACACCGGCGCCTCGACGATCACGCGCGAACAAGCCGAGCACTTCTGCCCGCTGAATCCGAAAGCCGACGCGACAACGCCGTCCACCGCAGCGTCGAGATCTGAATCGGCAAGCACGATGATCGAATCCTTGCCACCCATTTCAAGAATGGTGCGCTTGATCCAGATCTGCCCCTTCTGGTGCTTCGCGGCGCGCTCGTGAATCTCCAGACCCACATCACGCGAGCCTGTGAACGCAATGAACCGCGTCTTGGGATGCTCCACGATCGCGTTGCCGAAGCTTGCACCTGAACCCGGACAGAAATTCACCACGCCACCCGGCATCCCGGCCTCTTCGAGAACCTCGACGAATTTGGCAGCGATGGTCGGTGAATCGCTCGATGGCTTCAGGATCACGGTGTTGCCGCTGACAATTGATGCCGCCGTCATTCCCGCCATGATCGCGAATGGGAAGTTCCACGGCGGAATCACCGCGCCCACACCCAGCGGAATGTAGAGCAGCTGATCGAACTCACCGGGTAGTTGAATAGGAGTCTCCGCCTTCGCCAGCCGTAGTGCCTCGCGGCTGTAGAACTCGAGAAAGTCGATGGTCTCGCCGACATCGGCGTCGGCCTCGGCCCAGTTCTTGCCCACTTCGTACGTGAGCCACGCGCAGAACTCGAACTTCCGCTCGCGAATAATCTGCGCCGCGCCCAGCACAAGCGACGCCCGGGTTTCGGCGGATGTCCGGCTCCACGTCTCAAACGCATCCAGCGCGGCCTGCATCGCCTTCTCGGCGTGCTCGGCCCCGGCTTTCTGGTGAATGGCGACCACCTGCGCCGGACGAGCCGGATTGATGGACTTGATCTTGCCCTCGGTCCTCAGGCGGCGTCCGCCGATGATGAGGTCATATTCGTGCCCGAGGTGGCTGGCCACAAGGTCCAGCGCTGCCTTCATCCCGCGGGCGTTATCGGGGTTCTTGAAGTCTGTAAACGGCTCATTGCGGAACTCGCCATGGGGCGAGCGCGGCTGAATTTCGGTCGGGAGAGTCATGGTTGCCATAGCGAAAACGATTGTATTCCCTGAGCGGATTCTCGTGCCAAATCATTGGACTCATTCCACCGCCCCGAAGAAGCTTTTTCCCGCTCCGCGCATTTGCCGGCCCACGGCTGAAACAAAGCATTTAGCCACACTCCCTCCCGCATTCCGGTTAAATCCGTTGGCACCCATCCTGTTCCCAGCCCGCCTCGGTGCAGCAATTCCTCTATATTCGCGAAACTAACTCCCCGGTACGGGGTTGCTAAGAACGTACCCTCGACCGGTTAAGCTCGCTGGACCAGCCCAAGGTACAAGAGCATTCGGCGAGCATAAAGCTGACGCGAGAGCAGCGCATCGCACGAATACTGCGAGGGAAGATGAAACCCCAATCTGATTTGCGTACCGATTTGCGTACCGTGCTCCCGCTCTCCGGAATGTCGCTCTCGGGCTTACCTCCAATCTCCTCCGACAATTGCGGTGCCGCTCACACTTCCCGGCGTGTGGGGAACCGTTTTAAAGTCCCAGCGCTCATTGCTCTGGGCCTGGTCCTTGCCGGATCGCCTGTGTTCGCGCAGGAGCCCACACCCATACCGAACTGGACGGACGGCGCCCCGGGCACCTCGACGGGCCAATACGCGCCGAATCAGTATCCGCAGCAGCCGCAGTACCAGCAGCCGCCTGCCTACGGTCAGCAGTATGGGCAACCGCAGTACCCGCAAGCCCCACAGCAGGGATACGGTCAGCAGGCCTATGGCGATCCGGATCTGGGCTACAATCCGCCTTACCAGCCCTCCCGCGCCTTGAGTCCCGATCAGCTTGAGCAGATGGTTGCTCCCATTGCTCTTTATCCCGACAACCTGGTTTCGATGGTCCTTGCGGCGTCTACCTATCCCGCAGAGGTCTCGGCGGCTGACCAATGGCTGCACATGCAGGGCAATGCGCCGCCGGAGCAGATTGCGGCGGGCGTCAACGCGCAAACGACCTGGGATCCCAGCGTGAAGGCTCTCACCGCATTTCCGCAGGTTCTTGACCAGATGGCACAGAGTCTCCAGTGGACCACTGATCTGGGCAACGCCTACTACAACCAGCCGCAGGATGTGTTGCAAACGATCCAGGTGATGCGCTCGCGCGCCCAGACTGCTGGAAATCTCCAGACCACTCGGCAGGAAGTCGTCACCCAAGACCAGGGCAACATCGAAATCGCTCCGCCCACGCCTGATGTCGTCTACGTGCCGAGCTACGACCCGCAGGCCGTCTACGGAGCGCCTGTCGCCCAATATCCGGGCTACTCAGCTGGCTACTCAGACGGTGGCGGCATCGGCTCGCTTATTGGCGGCGCCCTGCTTAACTGGGGGCCGGGAATTGCCATGCAGGCCTTTGCCTCTACACCCTTCGGCTGGCTCGGCTGGGGCCTGGACTGGCTTGCCCACGCCATCTTCTTCGGCAACGACGTCTGGAGTCCGCACAGCTCTGAGGTCCACGACTGGGGTTTTGCCCACGGAGGTGGGCGCTACTGGGGTGCGCACGGCGAAATGGCAGGCTATCGCGCCCGCGGCGGTTGGGGCGGCCGTGTCACACCGCGGGCTTTCGGCAGTGGCAACCAGGGGTACGGTAACCAGGGCTACGCCAGCCGCGGCAATACCAATGGCGGCTACAACTGGGGTCGCGGCAACGGCACCTACGGCCAGAACGGGCGCGGAACTGCGGGGTTTGGCTACGGGTCCAACAACGGGGGCTATGGCAATGGCGGGTACGGGCAGCAGGCCTACAATCATGGACCGCAGCCTACCGGGCATCCGCAGCAGTTCAACGGCGGTTCGCAATTCTCGAGCGGGCGCTCGTTGGGCTACGGCTCACACAGCTATGGATCGACCTATGGACGTGGCCAGCAGCTTGCGGGCAGTCGTACGCCGAATTTCGGTGGCGGTCAGCAGTATGGCGGCAACCGGATACCGTCATATGGCGACGGCTACGGACGACAGTCTTTCAGATCTTCAGGCACCTACGGCCAGCCTTCGCAGAACTATGGCACGCGCTCCGGCTACGGCAACTACTCACAGCCTTATCGCTCGCCAGCGTACAGCGCCGGCGGAAGCCGTTCGTACAGCTACGGCGGACAAAGCGGTTCGAGCGGCTACGCGCGCAATTCCGCAGGCGGCGGATTTTATAGCGGAGGACGGTCCAGCGCCTATGGCGGGGGAAGCTACAAAGCCCCCAAGTCGTCCGGGTTCGGCGGCCACTCCTGGGGCGGCGGTGGAGGAGGCTACAAGGCTCCCAAGGCGCCTCACTTCAGCGGCGGTGGGGGGCACTCTGGCGGCGGTGGGCACTCCGGCGGTGGTGGCGGTCATCACTCCGGAGGTGGCGGGCACGGGGGCAAGCACCATTAAGCCCGTACCTGCAACATCGCGGCTCAGCTCGAAAAGGCCGTCGTTCGCACCGCCCCTCCGAGGCTCACTGGGTTAAGGCATCACGGTCCCAAGGAAGTGCGCGCCACCCCCAGCGACGGACGTCGCCGGGGGCCCAAAGCGCCCTCCCTGGGCTGTTCCCGGGCCCTCCATAACGGGTGGAATCGCTCTTTCCGGCCTGTTTTCAGGGTAGAGATGTGAGCTGACGATGACTCCCGGCCCCTCTATCCCAGACTCCTGACCCTGATCACTGATCACTGACCCCTGACCGCAGATTCCTCGACTCGCTCAGAATGAAGGACGCGGTAGAGTTATTGGAGATGGGCTGGACGTGAGTAACGCAATCACCATTTCTCCACGAGTGCAATTGCGAGCGGCGATGGCGCTGGCGATTATCGCAGATCTTGTGCAAATCGCGGTGTTTCCTTTGTTCATTGAGGGTGCAGCTTCGCCTGCTGATGATCTGCTCGATCTTGGTGTCGCGGGTGCGCTGAGTGCTCTGCTCGGGTGGCACTGGGAATTTCTGCCCTCGTTTGTTGCCAAGCTCGTGCCGGGGGTCGATTTCGTTCCTCTGTGGACGATGGCTGTTGCCAACGTTTACCGCAAATCGAAGCAGGTCGAGGTCAAACCGGCGGGGAATGCCCCGGAGGGAAAGGTCATCGAGGGAGAGCCTTTGAGGAAAGATGCGCGCGGACGGTGAGCGGAGCAATGCCGCCGAACTCAGCGACGGTGATAGAAAGGCAGCACGATGAAAACCGCTACGCAAATGGCCACGAAGATCGCAAGGGCCAGCAGGCTGTAAGCCAGCGTCAGGTTGAGGCCCTTCGATGGTTCCTCGGCGCTCGGATCGGACTCCTGGCGAGGCTCCTTCTCATCACTCATATTTCAGGGCATCCACGGGATCCAGCTGCGCGGCGCGAGTTGCGGGGACCGTGCCGAAGATGACTCCCACCGCCGTTGCAGCCGCCAGCGCGATTACCACGGACATTTTGGAGATGGGAAGCGGATAGTCAGTGAACACGTGGATGGAAACCGGCACTGCAAGTCCGACAAAGCAGCCGACAAGGCCGCCGGCAAGCGAGATGATGACTGCCTCGGCGAGAAACTGCAGCTTGATTTCGCGATAGGTGGCGCCAAGGGCTTTGCGTATGCCGATCTCGCGGATGCGGGAGCGTACGTTGGCCAGCATGATGTTCATGATGCCGACTCCGCCGACGGCGAGCGTGACGGCTGCGACGAGTACGAGCACGGCGGTGAGGGCAATGGCGATGCGATCGGCCATGGCGAGCAGCTCGCGGAGGTCGAAGGTCTTGTAGACAGAGTTCAGGTGGTGGCGCGACTTGATGACGCGCAAGATCTCGCGCTGGGCCTGGGGAACTTCGTCCATGGTGCGGATGGTGAAATAGATCTGCTTTACGTCGTCGGTACCGGTGAAGTAGCGGGCGACTGAGAAGGGAATCAGGACGGTCTGATCCTCGATCTCGGTTTCGCCGAATGTGTCCACGCTTTCCTTGAAGGTGCCGACGATAGTAAACGGAATGCCCTGGATGGAGAATTCCTTGCCGATGGCGGCATCTCCGCTTCCGAACATTTCGCGCGCGAAAGGCACGGTGACGACGGCGCACTTGATGTGGGCGCTTTCATCCTGCGGGTCGAAGAAGCGGCCGGAAAGCACGACGAGATTGCGCACGTCCTTGTACTGCGGGCTGACGCCAAGGACGAGAGTGTCTTTGACGACTCCGCCGCCGAAGCTGATGCGGTCGTGCGATTGGAGGACCGGCGACGATGCGACAACGCTGGGCACCCGCGCGATTACGGCCTTTTCATCCTCGCGGGTGAGGAAGTCGTTGTACTGGACCTTCTCGGCGCCGACGGCGCCTCCGCCGGAGTATTCGACTTCGACCTCGTTGGTGCCGATTTTCTGAATTTCGTTGAGGATGAACTGGCGCCCGGTAAGGCCGATGGTGACCACGAGGATCACCGAGGCCGTTCCGATCACCATGCCAAGGGCGGTGAGAGCGAAGCGGAGCTTGCTGGCACGGAAGCTGTCGACGGCGAGCTTAAGGATCTCACTCAGCAGCATGGTGCGGCGTGCGCTCAGCAGAGTCTGCTCGAAGGAGGCGTGCCGGGCGTGTTCGACAGCAGGATTCATTCTTTCCTATAGGATAGGATGCCCCATCAAGGCGGTCAGCTTCTGCACAATCATTGGACGCACGGGGTGTCGAAGCTGGTGCGCTGAAAAGATGGGTAAGCAATAACAGGCTTTACAGTGATTTGCAGGTCTGTAACTGCTTATCGTATCTTTCGAGCCACTTCAATTCCTCGCGAAGCTTGATGTAACCGTGCCATGGATTCTTGTCGAGGCCGCGGCCTTCGCTCGGGAATACCCAAAAACGTGTGCGGGATGCCGAGGGCCTCGAGGGCGCGCTCCATGGTTTCACCCTCGACGTAGCTTACACGGATGTCGGCGCCGCCCTGCACGAGGTGTGTGGGGGTTTTGGCCCTGTCAAAGTGAAACAGCGCGGCTGCGTGATGGCGGGTCTGGTGGATTGCCCGATCACAAGCACTGGGAAAAGACAGAGTGAGAAGGGAATGACCCGTCGGGACATGGGATGCATATGAGAACTATACCTGCACGACGCAAGGGGTTAGCATGGGCTCGGAGTCATGAACGGGGTCAAAGGCGATGAGGATTGACGCGCATCAGCACTTCTGGAATTACAGCGCGGAGCAGTACGGCTGGATCGGCGAGGGGATGACGGAGTTGAAGAGGGATTTCCTGCCGCATGACTTGAAGCCGTTGATTGAGGCCGAAGGGTTCGACGGGTCAATTGCCGTGCAGGCGCGGCAGAATCTTGATGAGACGCGGTGGTTGTTGCAGCTTGCCGGGGAGAACGGGTTCGTCAAGGGAGTTGTGGGCTGGGTGGATTTGTGTTCGCCAGGGCTGGCCGCGGAATTGGACGAATTTGCGAAGCATCCGAAATTTGTGGGTGTGCGGCACCTGCTGCAGGATGAGCCGGACGATGAGTTCATGCTGCGACCGACGTTTTGCCGGGGCATTGGCCGGCTGGCGGGTTACGGCCTGACGTATGACCTGCTGCTGCATCCGCGGCATCTTCCGATTGCGGTGAAGCTGGTGCGAGAGTTACCGGGGCAGCGATTCGTGCTGGATCACATTGCCAAGCCGGGGATTGCGGACGGTGTGATGCATCCGTGGGATCGCGATGTTCGGGAATTGGCGAAGTTCGAGAACGTGTGGTGCAAGGTGTCGGGGATGGTGACGGAGGCGCGGTGGAAGCGGTGGAGGGCGGCGGACTTTCGGCCTTATCTGGATGTGGTGTTTGAGGCGTTCGGGCCGGGGCGGGTGATGTTCGGGTCAGACTGGCCGGTTTGCACGCTTTCAGCGAGTTACGCGGAGACAATGGAGATCGTGCGGGATTACATCGGGCAGTTGGATCCACTGCAGCAGGAGGGAATTCTGGGGCTGAACTGCATGCGGCTGTATGGGATCGAGTGAGCGGGTTTTGGGGCGTGGCGGTCCATAATAAATGGTAGATTGACGTTAGAGCTGCGAAAGAGGCGGAATTGGCAGACGCACCAGACTTAGGATGTGATTTTTGAGAGAGTTGCAGGGAAGCGCATGATCGCGCACTTGGTTGAAAAGTCGTTTATTCATAATGACTTAGTTTAATCTACGTGAGTGCAGGGTCGCGCAACAAAGCGCACCGAATTCCCGAACGAAGTGCCATCAGAACTGCCACCAGACTCTTGGGCGGCAACGGCCCCTTCCTTCTCGCGTCCGCGAACATGGCCGAAAAACCCGACCCCCGATTGACTAAGTTCTACACCGTCTTCGAGCCTTTTCGGTTGGTGAGAGTAGCCACTCGCTGGCCGAAGAGGTTCGTGAAAAATCTCAGGGTCTAAGAGAAGGTCCTTGGTTCAGGTTGGTTGGTGGGCCACTCGGACTTTTAACATCCCTTCGCCTGCCCGATGGTGGTTCCGAGCCACGGCCCCCAAAGGGCAGGGGAAGAATAGGTGGTTTTTCGGCCACTTGCCGAGGACACCGAGCGACTTTGTCAGCTCAAAGAGCGGTTTAATCTGTTGCCGTGCGTTGACCTAGTTATGTTTTTGTTCAACTTCAACCAGTTGGCGCGCTTTGATGTCTCGCATGGGCGGCTGGCCGAAGAGCCTGCGGTACTCGCGGTTGAACTGGCTGGCGCTCTCATAGCCAACCTCGAAGGCTGCGCTGGCCGCATCCAGGCCTTCGGTCATCATGCGCACTCGCGCCATGTGCAGGCGCATCCGCTTCTGGTATTGCAGCGGACTCATCTGGGTCAGTGTGCGGAAGTGTTGGTGAAAGGTAGATACGCTCATCTTGGCCACGGCGGCGAGCTCTTCCACGCGGAGCGGCTTCGAGAAGTTCTCCTTTAGCCAAACGACTGCTCTCGCTGTGCGATTGCTCTGCTCACCAAGCGTGGCGATGGCGCGCAGGTGCTTGCCCAGAGACGATCGCAACAGGCGATAGACGATCTCCCGTTGCATCAGACCAGCGAGGAAAGGTATGTCGCGCGGAGTATCAAGCAGGTCCAGCAGGCGTATGCAGGAGTTGAGTAATTCCGGCGTGGACTTGCTGATAGCCATGCCGCGAGTACCGGCGCAGACGTCCGCTGACAGGAACTCTTCCTGGCTCAGGATCTCACGGACCGAAGCCATATCGAGCTTGAGGATCAGGGCCAGGATCGGCTTCTCCTGGCTCGCCTGCGTCACCTGGCTTATAACCGGCATATCGATGGACGTGAGCTGTACCGTGGACTCATCACACACATACATCGCGCCGCCGATGTTGACGTGCTTCTGGCCCTGCCCATAGACGATGATCGAGGGCTCGTATGTGGCCGAGTAGCAGCTGGTCAGGGCAGTCCTGCGAAACAGGACCAGGCCAGGCACAGGAGTGACTTGGTCACCCTCTACCTGAATATGCGCAGCGATCTTGCGGGCCAGCTCGGACCGCAGGGCAATCGCTTGGTCCCCATCGCCGGTTTGGTCGGTACGGGCCTCGCGAGGCATCTCTGCCCTGTTTTTCGCTTCAATCTGCATTCTGCTTCTCCATCTTCAGCGTACCGCCGGACCGGTATTGCATGTACGGAAAAATGGGCTACTCGGAGAAATAGGCAAGAAGTTCGCAGGATCGTGATACCGCTCGAAACTCGCTTCTCCGTAGTATCGAGGTGTCGGTAGAGGCGAGGTAACCCGCAAGGCCTGCCACTACCTGGCATGAAGTGGGGACGCACACAAGCAGATTTGCAAAAGGAGAAACAATGCAGAAGCGCACATTGGGAAAGAGCGGTCTTGAAGTTTCAGCTCTGGGATTGGGTTGCATGGGACTGAGCTACGGTTACGGGCCGGCGACGGAGAGGGAACAGGCAATCAAGTTGATCCGGGCCGCATATGACGGTGGTGTTACTTTCTTCGATACAGCAGAAGCCTACGGCCCCAACCTGAATGAAGAACTGCTGGGCGAGGCGCTCGCTCCCTTTCGGGACAAGGTCGTCATCGCCACCAAGTTTGGCTTTGTTGAGGGTAAGCCCGCCATGGGCATGGACAGCCGGCCGGAGCGCATCCGCGAAGTGACGGACGCGGCGCTGAAGCGTCTACGCACCGACGTGATCGATTTGCTCTATCAGCATCGCGTTGATCCGAATGTCCCCGTCGAAGAAGTCGCCGGCACTGTGAAGGATCTCATCGCGCAAGGCAAGGTGAAGCACTTCGGCATGTCTGAGGCCGGTGTTGAGAGCATTCGCCGTGCCCATGCGGTGCAACCCGTCGCCGCTCTGCAAAGCGAGTATTCACTCTGGTGGCGAGAGCCGGAGAAGGAGATCCTGCCCACGCTCGAGGAGTTGGGAATCGGCTTCGTCCCCTTCAGCCCGCTTGGCAAGGGGTTTCTGACTGGAGCCATCAACGCAAACACTACCTTTGACAAAACGGACTTCCGCAACGTAGTGCCCCGTTTCGATGAAGAGAACCGCAGGGCCAACCAGGCGCTTGTAGATGTGCTCACCAAGATCGCCGCACAAAAGGGCGTGACCAACGCGCAGATTGCTCTCGCCTGGTTGCTCGCGCAGAAGCCATGGATTGTTCCCATCCCCGGAACCACCAAGATGCATCGGCTGCAGGAGAACCTCGGCGCCGCTGCCGTGGAGTTGACCGTTGGCGATCTTGTGGAGATTGAGAGTGCAGTTTCCGGCATTGAGGTGCAAGGTGCCCGCTACCCAGCGCAACTCGCTAGTCGTGTCGGCCGCTAGCGCCCGCCGTTCTTGGCAAGCAGGCTCCCCGGCACAGCGTGTGCTGGGGAGCACTGGAGAGACAAGGAGAATCGCGATGGCAATCAGCGAACAGGCACAAAAGAACCACGATGAGCTCTTCCTTGGCCATACGTCACAATTGGCCGTGACCGACCCTGAGCTTATCGAGGTCTTTGACAACTTCGCGTTCGACGAGGTGCTGCAGCATGGCGACCTGGAACCACGCATTCGCCTGATGGTGCAGTTGGCGTCGATGATCGCCTGTCAGGCTCTGCGTGAGTATCGCGTGATGCTTGGCGCTGCGCTCATCGTCGGTGTCACTCCCGTCGAGGCAAAAGAGATTGTCTACCAGGCTGTGCCGTATGTGGGCATGGCAAATGTCTATGACTTTCTTCACGCCACCAATGAGGTCCTTAGCGAACGCGGCATCCAGTTACCGCTTCCTGGTCAATCGACAACCACCCCGGAGACTCGCGCCGACAAAGGCCGCGAGGTTCAAGGACAGATCATTGGCGCGGACCGAGTCGAGAAGCTTTACGCCTCCGCCCCCGAAGATCAGATGCACATTCAACGCTATCTATCGGCCAACTGTTTTGGTGATCATGTTGCGCGCGGCGGAATCGATGTTCCGACCCGCGAGCTGCTCACACTCAGCATGCTGGTCTCTTTGGGCGGATGCGAAGCGCAGGTTAAAGGGCATGTCTCCGCGAATCTTCACGTAGGCAACGACCGCGCACGATTGATCGATGTCATAACGCAGCTGGTGCCGTTTATCGGGTATCCCCGTGCGCTGAACGGACTGCGTGCGATCGATGAGGTAACAGCATCATGAGCAATCAATCCATGACTATTTTGGTGGTTGGCGCCACAGGCAGCATTGGGAGCCTTGTTGTCGAAGAGGCACTTCGTCAGGGGTATTCGGTTCGCGCACTCGTACGCAGCCAGGAGAAAGCAGGCAGGCTTTCCGCGAAAGTGGAAGCGGTGATCGGCGACTTGATGCGCCCCGACACTCTCGCAGCTGCGGTCAAAGGCATTGATGCCATCGTCTTCACTCACGGGTCGGACGGTGCAGGGAAAGTCGGTTCGGAAAACGTCGATTATGGCGGCGTCCGGAACGTCCTCTCAGCGCTCGGTTCGCGGAAAGCTCGCATTGCGCTGATGACTGCAATCGGAGTCACAAACCGGACCGGCTCCTATAACCGTTCCACTGAGTCTCACGACTGGAAGAGGCGGGCTGAAAGGCTGGTTCGCGCAAGCGGGTGTCCGTACACGATCGTACGTCCCGGATGGTTCGACTACAACAAGGCCGATGAGCATAAACTGATCTTCTTGCAGGGCGATACGCGCCAGGCCGGCAATTCCAGCGATGGCGTCATCGCTCGACGCCAGATTGCGGAGGTTCTGGTCGGCAGTCTGACTTCCGATCACGCGTTGCGGAAAACCTTTGAGCTGGTTGCAACCAAAGGTCCGGCGCAGGAAGATCTCGATGTTCTCTTCGCTGCTCTCGATCCGGACTTGAACAGCAGTCTGGATGGTGTACGCGACATGCGGAACCAACCGCTGGAAGATGAGCCGCAGCGCGTAAAGGACGATCTGCACGCATTGTTAGCCAACCGCCGTTAGTCGCAGCCCGCAGTGGGAAGGAAGGCGTACGCAATGAAGAAGTGTCAGTTGCAACTCTTAATCGCGGGTCTGATCGTATTCGCTCAACCAGTCCTGGCGCAGAATGTGAAGCTAGCAAATATAGCGCTTGGCATGAGTGAGACCGAGGTGAAGACAGCACTGACCTCAAACGCACCGTTATACGTCGATCAGGCTTCCGATGATCAAGATATGCACTATCTTGTCGCAGAAACTGAGGCAGAGTCTTACGCTTTTACCATGATCGATGGCAAAGTTGCCGCCTTTTCCGTCATGCATATCCTGCCTCCGGGACAGTTGCCGTTCTTGCCTCCAGGCCAGCAACCAACTGTGTCTATTGAAGCGCGGCAACTTCCTGCGCGTGATGGCGGAGGCAGTCCGTTGGGGAAAGCGCGGCGCGCGGGTTAACACAATTAGCCCCGGCATCATCATTACCCCCCTAGCAAACGATGAGTTGAAGGGACCGCGCGGCCCGGGCTATCGGCACATGATCGAAGTGTCCGCGGCTGGACGGGCCGGCACCCCCGATGAGGTTGGAACGGTTGGTGCGCTACTCATGGGGCCTGAGGGCGCGTTCATCACCGGCAGCGACTTCCTCATGGACGGTGGCGTGACAGCAGCCTATTGGTATGGCGACCTCGCCCCGCAATAAGGGAGTGACACCCACGCCGGATCTTTGAAGGGAATCGTGCAGCAGGCGCTCGAACGGTATCCATTTCTTCTCGCCCTTGACCACATCGCGGGTCCATCCCGAGTAGTGTTCTCTGAACGCGTGCAGTAGAGAACTCCCATACAGAGAGAAGGTAGATGGCAGCGTCCGCCACGTGACAACAGCGGTCACTCGCTGTGCAACGCCCGCATCGGATCCACGTGGGCCGCGCGCCAGGCGGGTATCGCCGAGGTGAAGAGGACCAACAGCAACAGAAGAAGCCCTGATGCAACGATGTTCAGAAAATTGAGCGGATCCACCTGAAACAGAAGTGATCGAAGCAGTCTCGTAGTACCGACCGACGCCACAACTCCGATGCAGCAGCCAATGATTCCGAGTTTCACGCTCGAAGCCAGCACCAGTTCGACCAGACTGGCCCGTTTTGCGCCGAGAGCCAATCGAATAGCCATCTCCTGCGTGCGCAGCGCAACCGCAGCCGCAATCACGCTGTAGATTCCCATCATTGCCAGCAACGCAGCAATACACGCAAACAACGAAATCAGCGCTGTATCGAATCGTTGAGAAGACTGGCTGCCTTCAACCGCGTGGGTCAATGACTCAACATGCACCAATGGCAACTGCGGATCTATCGTTCGAACTGTCGCCCGCAACGAATTCACCATCTGTTCCGGCTCGATCCGTCCGCGCATCACAATCGTTCCGCCCGATATGTCAACTGAATCCGGATCCGCGAACGATCCAGCCGATGCCCGGACCTGGCTGACCGGCTGATAGAGCTGCGGGAGTATTTCCTCGTCCGCGGTGCCCTGCCTTATATCTGCAATCTCACCCACTACACGCAGCCAGGGTAGCGGCGACTCCGGCGCTCCCAGGTGAATCCGTTTGCCAATTGGATCCAGATTTGGCCAGATGCGTTCCGCGAGCGTGTGATTTACGACGACCACCAACGGAGAATCTGCGCCGTCCGCGTCAGTAAATGCGCGTCCACGCAGGACCCGAATTCCCGCCGCCTGGAAATAATCGCCCATCACCAGCGATGGCCATGCCATTTTCCCCTCTTTTGTACCCTCGGCTGCAAACATCTGGAAGTTTCGACGGCCTACTGCGGGCAATTCCGTCGTAGTGCCTACTGCCTCTACTCCGGGTAATTGTCGCAAATGCACCAGCAAGTCAATGTTGAAGGCATCTACTGCGGCCTGCCTTGAATATTGCTGCGAGGGCAGATCATAGGAAGCGGTGAGCACATGGTCCGCTCTGATTCCCAGATCAACTGACCGCAAGTTCGCATAACTGCGCAGCAACAAGCCGGCCGATGTCAGCAGTACCAGAGCGATGGCAAGTTCCATTACGACAAGGCCAGACCGTAATCGTGCGTGGCCGCCCCCTGTCGTCCCGCTCCTTCCTCCCTCCTTGAGCTCTTCGTTCACCTCCACGCGAGAGGTCGCAATCGCCGGCGCCAATCCGCACAGCAGCCCCGTGAGTGCAACCAGCACCAACGCGAATCCAGCCACTCTCCAGTCCAGTTCAATCCCGCTAATACGCGGCAGGGACTCCGGCAACAGGCTTTTGCCCATCCGCAACGCCACCCAGGCTAATTCCAGTCCCAAACCTCCCCCGATGACGCACAAGGTCATCGTTTCCATCAGATTCTGCGCTATCACCGTTTTTCGACCGGCACCGAGCGCAAGCCTCAACGCAATCTCTCGCCGCATCCGGATCACACGCACGAGGAGAATTCCTGCCAGGTTTGCGCAGGAGATTAGCAACACCACTGTTACCGACAGAAACAGCACGTGCAACATTGGCCTAACTCTCGCGACGGTATCCTCGTCGAGCCGTTGCACCACAGACCGAATCTGCGGATGTCCCATAAAAGCCGGGAAGTCCTTCATGATCCCGTTGGCCACACGCTGCGCATCCTGCTGTGCCTGTGCCGGTGTTACACCGGCTTTCAGCTGTCCAAGCATTTGAAAGTTCCAACGCCATGCGCCCTTGGTTAGGTCGTCCTGGGTAAAGCTGATAGGAATCCACAACTCGCTCTGATTCGTCTCACCCGCATTGAGGGGAAACTCAAACGTCCGCGGCATGACTCCTAGAATGATGAACGGGCTTCGATTGAGCGCGATCTTCGTCCCAATCACGTGGGGATCTCCATGCAGTCGCGCTTGCCACATGCCGTAACTGATGACTGCGACCTGCTCTCTGCCCTCGTCTTCCTGTTGCGTAAAAGCCCGGCCCATTATGGGCGGCACGCCCAGCAGCGGGAACATGCTCGCCGACATGCGATATGCCACGATCTTTGCCGGCTCGCCAACGCCCGAGAGCTCGATGCTCCGCCACTGGTAACCACCCGATCCCGCAAGCGTGTGCATTTCACGCGTGTATCGCGCAATCTCCGGGGCTGGAACACCAGGGCTCGCAAGCCCCACTCCGTTCCCTTCGAGCACGTCACCGATCTTGACGAGCCGATCCGGCTCTGTGAACGGCAGGGGCCTCAGAAGGACTCCTTCGACGATCGAAAAAATGGCGGTCGTTGCGCCAATCCCAAGCGCCAGCATGGCAATCACCGCCAGCGCAGCCCCGGGTGACTTCCTGATCAACCGAGGAACATATTGCAAAACTTGCAGCAACATAACTAGCCCTTTCGCTCGTCCGCGCAATGTCGCGTTCCAGAATCGTCCGTAAACATCAGCGCGATAACATCTCATGCGTCGGCGTCATCGCCGATGAGTATCCTTCGATTGATTCCAGGAACTCATCGATACGTGCTATCACCTCTGCTCGATGCGTGAAGATGCTCACGTGATCGCCGCCCTTAATCGAGAAGAGCTGGGAGCCTGGAACGCGATGGGCGAGTAATTCTGCCTGTTCATACGGAACGATGCTGTCCTCCGTTCCATGAACTACAAGCAAAGGCGCATCGATCTTCTCAAGTGGCCAGGACATATCGGCGCGCGAGACCCGGATATCATTGTCCGAGCCTGCGATGCGCCGGCGCATATCCACGAAGACGCTGGTCTGGAGACGGCTAATCAACTTTGCAGCCTCTCCATCCCGCATCATTCGCATTCGCAGCGCTGCATTAGGCACAGCACGCTCCATCGCCTTCGAAGGATTGCGTTCCACTCCGGCACGCATCTTCGCGGGCATTCCCGGAATGCGCGCCATCAGTTTCATTACGTTCCAGCGAAAAGGGACCGGAACATCCAGCCGGCTGCTGCACGCCGATATCATTACCAACGCCCTGCATCGTGTGGCGTGCCGAAGGGCAAACTGCAGAGCGGTCGGGCCGCCGCCGGAGATGGCCATCGCCACGGTTCTCTCGATGCGCAACTCATCGAGAACCTCTGCACACACATCAGCCTGCTCCTGCGCGGTTCGCCCGACACTTAGCGGCGTAGCAAGATATCCAGACCGCGATATAGCCACGCACCTGAATCGCGGACGCAAGACAGTCTCTCCCAGCAGAACTCCCTGGTCGTACCCACCCATGGCACCGTGCAGTGACAACACCGGGGGCCCCTCACCCCAGATCGCCGTTTGCACGTCGCCACGTCGGGTCCTGATCATGCTTACCTTGACTTGCAATTTCATAACATCTTCGATTTGTTCTCCGCTCGATCCTTGTTTGCGTCCCTAAGGAGAAGGACTCCAAGTGTCGCCACCCACAACATCGACGAATAGACGTTAATGCGCTCCATAACGCAGATCCAGGGCGTAGGTAGTTTGGCGGCGATTCTCTTCATCGGGCTTCGCTCTTATGAAGGGAAAGCAATTCGCATGCCAATATATGCGGATGGATTTTCAAGAAGATGAGAACGTGAACGTGATGCAGGTCACTTTCCGAACTGTCCGCTTCTGAACTTCAGTTTCGAAAATGAACATAGACTAAATCCAGAAAGACATCAGTCTTTTTCTTTTTGACCTGTCTGCAACGATAGGGTTCACAGTGGAAATGGACGATGTCAACGGTGACCAAACTCGCCCGACGGTGCGGTGTAAGCCGCACAGCGTTGCTGTACTACGAATCGATCGGTTCGATGCCCCAACCGCAGCGCGCCGGCGGGAACTACCGGTGTTATTCAGAGTCGGATGCGGAGCGACTGAGGGCAATTCGCACATATCGCAACGCTGGTCTGACTCCTGACGACATCCGAGCGATCCTTCGCCAGACAAAGAGTCCTGAGACAAAGAACATGAGGGCCATGAAGAAGATGTCGTTGAATGTCGCGAAAAAGCCTGCCCATGCGGCGTGAGCGTCGACTACGGGGTTTGCCTGCACGTGCGAATAGGGACGAGCAGAGATGCAGGAATTGGCCGGCGGACGGATGATAAGCGAGCGACGCATGATGTGCGACAACCAGTGCGACGATGCAAGCCGTCAGATAGCCCAACGCGTAGTTGTATTTGGGTGCAGCGGTGCGGGACGAAGAACGCGATCACCCCATCGCTTCCATCCTTGAAAGATGCAACTGTCCGGTTGCGAACGATACTTCGCAATTGTGGACGCTTGTGTCGGGAACAATCTCGCTTGCCACTCCGTAACTCATTTCAAATCACCCTTCCGCTCTGCAGGCTCTTTGGACGGAGATGTGCACTCACAGTGAGTACGCTCTTAACTCCAGACCTTAAGTGAACGTGGGAGGTTTCCATGCGAACCGTGCTTCAAGATCTGCGCTACGCCGTCCGGCAGCTATTGAAATCACCCGGATTTGCACTCGCCTCCGTACTTACGTTGACCATCGGCATCGGAGCCAACACGGCTCTGTTTAGCAGCATGGACGCGGTCGTAATGCATCCACTGGCTGTGCCTCAACTGGACCGCGTGATGGCGATCATCGAAGCACAGGACGGGCGCGACCACTGGGTCACGCTGGGAAACTATGAGGACTGGTGCCGACAGAGCCGCTCGTTCGAGCAGATCGCGGAATATGCCCGGACCAACATGAGTATGACCGGCTCGGGTGATGCCGCACACGTCGATGCTGCACGGACATCGGCAAACTTCTTTAGCGTGCTGAGGACGCCGGCTTACCTCGGACGCGCCTTTCTCGCAAGCGATGCCCAACTGGGCCGCGACAACGTTGCGGTTTTGAATTACGGCTTCTGGCTGAGGCAATTTGCCGGGAACCCAGCTGTGCTGGGGCGAAAGATCGAACTCGATCAGCGCACCTTCACCGTTGTGGGAGTGATGCCGAAGACGATGCAGTATCCTCCCGCAATCGACATCTTTGTGCCCTTCGCACCCACGCAGCAACAACTGCAAAATCGAAGCGATCATGATTACGAGGTGATTGGGCGGCTGCGCGACGGTGTGACGGCCCCGCAAGCCCAGGCCGAAATGCGCACCATTGCCGAGCACCTGTCAAAGGCATATCCGGCAACCAACGCGCGCTGGTCGGTTCATGTGGAAACGCTGCTCGATTACATGAACGGCCCCTACACGCCGCGCTATTACAAGCTCATCATGGGCGCTTCGCTTTTTGTGCTGCTGGTAGTCTGTGCCAACCTGGCCAACCTGCAATTTGCTCGCGGCATCGCACGGCGGCCTGGGATCGCCATGCGTACCGCGCTCGGCGCACGCCGCTGGCGGATCATCCGGCAATTGCTCACGGAGAACATTCTGCTCGGAGTTGGCGGCGCGGTGGGTGGACTTGTCTTCGCCGGGCTTTATCTGCACATCATCCTCATCACCATGCCCCCGAATGTAGCGCGCTGGCTCCCTGGCTGGTCGAATACTTCATTGAATGGCCGCGCCCTGGCGTTCACCGCGCTGCTGGCGGTTGCCGCGGGCGTGCTGTCGGGGTTCAGCCCGGCACTGGAGGCGCTGCGCGTGAACCTGGTCGATCAGCTCAAGTCGGGATCTCGTAGATCCACAGGCTCAGGCCGCACGCACCGGCTGAGAAGCATCTTCGCAGTGACGCAAATTGCATTTGCCGTGGCCCTGGTAATCGGGGCCGCCCTGATGTCAAAGGGTATGGACGCGTTACTGCATTCGGCCGACGTCTACAACCCGGGCAAGGTGCTTCGTTTCGCCGTCACGCTGCCCCAGGCGCGCTACGACACTCCGGAGAAGAAGGCGGCATTTTACGCGGCTAGCCTCGACAAGCTCCGTACCTTGCCCGGCGTGACATCTGCCGAGGTCACCAACGCGCTCCCCTACAGCGACATGGGCTGGGTGCGGGACTGCGCGATCGAGAACCATCCCCTGGTTCCCGGAAGATTCCAGAGCGCGCTGCAGATAGGCGTAAGCGAAGGATATTTTTCCGCCTTTCACATTCCCATCGTGTCCGGGCGGGGATTCAGCAAGAGCGATGCATTGCGGTCGCTTCCCGTGGCTGTGGTGAGCCGCAAGTTTGTGAACCAATACTTCCCGGGCGAGAACCCTGTCGGACACCGCATCCGGATGGGCGCCGGAACCGGCGATCACGAACCATGGGTCACCATTGTTGGCGTGGCGGAGGAAACCAGTTACTCGTTATGGGATGACCGGCTCAATCCGGCGGTCTATCTTGACGCCGCGCAGCTGGCGCCTGGCAGTGAAAACTACGTGCTAAGGACCAGGGGCAATCCAACAGCATTGGCGAGCGCGGCGCGCAAAGTGATGGCCGGGCTTGATCCAGCACTGCCTCTGGATGCGCTTGAGACCTGGCAGGAGTTGCTCCATGAACAACTGACGGGCCTGACCCATGCCGCTGCGATGCTCGCTGTGGATGCGATGGTTGCCCTGCTGCTGGCAGCGATCGGAATCTTCGGCGTAATGGCCAACCAGGTAGGAGAACGGACCCGCGAGATTGGCGTGCGCCTCGCCATGGGTGCGCGGCGCGAAGACGTGCTAGGCATGATCCTGCGCCGGGCGTCGTGGCTCACGGGATCAGGAGTGGTGATCGGCCTCGTGATGGCATTTGCCCTTGCGCATGGCGTGGCTAGCCTGCTGCGCGGAGTGAGCCCGAACGATCCGGTGGTTTTCTCCTGCATCACCGCGTCTATTGTGGGGATTGCATTGTTGTCAAGCTGGATGCCGGCACGGCGAGCATCGCGCATCGATCCTATGGCGGCTCTTCGCGACGAGTGAGGACGGCCCTCCCATACCACCCTTCAGACCGAGTGCCAAGAGCGTTGAAGAGGCCAGGACTGGCGATTCTTCTTTTTACAGGCCACCCCCAATGAAGATTGTGTCCCAGTAGTGCAGCGTTGGCAGTGTGAACTCGATCCATGAGTCGTTTCCATTCTTGTGAACCTGAAACGGAATCGAGTGAAACTGTCCACCCTCGGAATCCGGAGACGCCCACCCGACCGACTTGACTGTCTCCGGCAAAGAAATCTTTACCCGCAGATTCTCGAGGGTTGGTGGCTCAGGGCGCGTCATCATGACATCGCGCCAATGAGGATCGTTTGAGCCGAGCAGATTCAAAAGATGAACGATGGTCGTCTTGTCTTTGCGGCGTGCGATGGTCCAGATGGTGTTTGGGACCGCGAGTGGATTGGTCGTTTGGTCGATGATCTTGACTTCAACACCGCACGGTTCCACGTTCAGGTCGTCGCGCAGGTAGTTTTCGTAGGCTGTCAGAAAGTCGTAGTAGTGGCGAAGCGCCTGGTGCAGCGCGGGTGAAACGGCAAGGCGCGTGTCCGCCGGAAAGTACTCCCTTGAGAGCATGCGATCACCATCACCCAGCTCAATGTGGGCTGCTCCTGAAGCGAAGATTGTTGCATCCGCGAGAAGGACGCTAGGCATGTTGAATTGTTTCGCAGTTGGATCCGGACCGGTCTCGGGCTCTTTGTGAATGTAGGCGGCAATCACCATGCCATCTCGTGGATTCGCGAAATGGACTTGTTCGGCAGCCAGAAGAATGCCCGCATAAGTTTCGTTGTCGTCCCAGAGTTCGGAGTAAACGAAATCCGCTGAAGAGCGTGCAATGCGCTCCTGACCGAGAGTACCGACCGCGTTGAAGACAATTGGCTTGTGCAGAGCGGCACTTGCATGATCGATGAAGGAACTGAAACCAGAAATGTAATCCACAGGGGAACCGTCAAAGGCATACCCACCCTTCTCTCCGAAGGTGTCTACATGCCAGCCGTCGAATGGATATACAGCAAAGAGGTCGCGCATTTTGCCAAACAGATATTTCTGCCATGCGGGATCGTTCTGGTTCATGTAAAAGAGGCGATTGGTAGACCAACCCGAAGCGTTATGAAGTTCGAGGCTTTTGGCTGTACTGACAGTGCGCGGGCCATCGGGCGTGTCCCAAATGGCCCACTTGAATGGCAACTCGTCTTTGGGCCGGATAAAGACATCGTCGTATGCGCTGTAGCTGGCGTTATAGGCCATCGCCATCATGTTGTCGCGATGTGCCTGGTCAATGAGGTCAATCACCATTGCGCCGTTCACTGTGCGACCGGCGATATCCTTCCAACTGGCGGCTGGATGCTCCACGGTACCCGCAAGCGGCTGATCATGCCTATACTGGAAGTCATAGAACTCCAGCCCATTAATATGGAATCGATTCAGCTCGGCGATCCAGGCTTTCGGATCTGTCCCCTCGCCGGCGTTGTAGTGGGCAATATAGCCATAGCGAGGAAATCGCTTCCAGTTCGATGAAATGTCAATTGCCGTCTGCAGTTCACCGAGTATTTGCCCGCCCGCACCCGAGAGTCGAACAGTGACTAGATAGCCTTGGTAGTCCTCATGTGGAGGAAGGCAGTGAATCGACTGAGTTCCTTGTTCCCCGGGCGCAAGTCGAATTGGTTGACACTCCCCGACGGTTTGGCCAAGCCGCCAGATTGTGGCCGATAACTGTTCGGTTCCGGCGGCGCTGCCTTGAAGTTCGACCAGGAGCTTCACTGGTTCGGAGGGAGCGTAACGCGCTTTGTCGGGATATGCATCGACGAGCTGGACGCCCAGGGCATGAGCCGAAGCACCGGAGAGAATGAGGGCAAGAAGGAGCCAGAGCGGTGAGCGCATGGCTCAATCATGCAGCCCGGGTTTTGATTTTGGGCATGAAGGATTGCCGAGGTTTCGCCGATGGCTACTTGAGTTCTGCTAGTCGAAGTGTTCGACGAGTGTCAGGCCACTCGATGCACGATCAAGCTCCGCAAAAATGACTCGCTTCCCATCGGGCGTCAAAGAGACGCCTGCGAAGGGGGTCGGGTCATGCTTCAGCGCGTACACAACTTGAATGCGCCCTGTCTCTGGATCGACCCGTTGCAGAGTGAATTTTCCCCCTCGATCGGAGAGGGAATAAGCGTAGCTTCCGCTCAGCGTCCAATAATTCAGATTGCCGACGGGCGGTCCGTCAAATATCTTGCGTTCGGCCCCGCCGCTCGCGGGGCATCGCCAAAGGCCGGGCTCTGCATAGTGCGTGAAATAGAGCCATTGAGAATCTGCGCTCTGGATAGCTGCCATCCCTCCGCCCGTGGTCACCTGCTGGGCAGAGCCCGAGCCGTTCGAAGCTATCTTCCATATTTGCCAAGAGCCGGAGCGATTGGAGCCAAAGAATATCCAGCGATCGTCTACCGACCAACTTGGAACAATGTCGTTGTAGCTTCCATTCGTAACGGGATGCGGCGCGCCACCGTCCGCTCCAATTATGTAAATATGTGCGAAGGAGTTAAGCCGGGCGTCGAAGGCAATGCGGCGGCCATCATGCGACCAGGAAGGACTCCCGGCAGAGGCACCTGTAAATGTGAGCTGAATGGGGTCGCTCCCATCGATTCTCGAGGTCCATATCTCTTGTGAGCCGGAACGCCAAGACTGGAAGGCAATCTTGTCACCTGCCGGCGAAACGTGTGGAGATGCGTCCTGTTCGCTTGAGGACAGAATGTCTGCTTCGATTTCCGGGCCCGTTCCATGGAGATTGGCTGCCAGGATGCTCCAGGTTGCGCTGCCGTGCGAATAGACCAGGCGATTACCCTGCTTGGCAATCGACGGCGAGTAGGCATTATCGCCGCCAGCGGGCTCGTGCTCCGGTGTTCCGCCTTGCGCCGAGACCCGCCACAGAGAGATGCTACCGCTTCGATTCGACGAGAAGACAAGGTCAGCGCTGTCGGATGACCAGGTCAGGCCCACGATGAGACGGCCGTCGTAGGTAACTCGCTGTGGCGCCCCGTTTGGCAACTTCATCACGTAAATATCGTAGACAGAGCCCTCGGATCCTCGAACGAAGGCAAGCTTTGCTCCATCCGGAGAAATCGCGGGGGTCCAGTCTCCATCCCAACCCTGCGGTGGCGAAGTGAGCATTCGTACAGTACGCCCTTTGATCGCAAGCTCGACCAGCACGCTTGGGGCTTGCGAGTTGGCCTGTTGGGGAAAGATCAGGTTTTCACCATCGGCGGTCCAGGTAAGGCCTCCATAGTCCCATACGTGGTTTGTCGGTAACGTATAGATCTCCTCCTCCGAACCTCCGATGGCGGGAACAATAACAATGGCGGTGCGGACATCGTCGTGACGAATGAACGCAATCCAGCGACCATCGGGCGACCAGGCTGGGCTCAGTTCCTCCGATGTACCGGTCGTAAGGCGAGCCGGAGCTTCAGAGCCAAGCAGCTTTACATATATATGACTGTTTCGTTCGCCAACCTTAAGCCAGACAAATGCAACAGCACTGCCATCCGGGGAAAAACTGGGCTGAAGCTGAGAGCCTGGGTAGGTTGTCAGGGGCCGGCTGGTATAAGCCACCGATCGGGAAACGTGATGGCTGGACCGCACTGCCAATCCTCCCCAGACGGCTCCGACCAACGCAATAAGCGACAATACGCTCCAGAGCACACGCAGTCTGCGATTGGCATGGAGTGCAGTTCCCGGCAGCGCTGGTGGCACTTCACCTGGGATGGACGCCGATTCCTGTTTTTCGATCCGCGCTTGACCAAGGCTCTCCGCAAGTTGAGAAGCGGGACTCGGCGATCCGCCCTGCGATTCCGCTGGAACCTGGGAGACAGAAGCGATCAGGCGGTATCCGACCTTGGGAATGGTCTGAATAGTGTGCGATTCCCTCGGGTCGTCTGAAAAGGCGCGCCGGAGCTCCGAGATGGCCCGGATCAAGACGTCTTCGCCAACGAATACATCCGGCCAGACGACACTCCGCAGGCGCTCCCGGGTGACCACCTCTCCTGCCTCGGTGGCCAGGGCAACAAGCACTTGCATCACCTTGGGCTCAAGATGGACTGTCTCTCCGTCACGCTCCATCGAATTGATACCGGGATGGATCAGCCAGTCGCCGATGCGGTAATCACCACGCACAGATTCGTCCCCAGAGACAGCTTAAAACATCCTCGTCGAAATTCTCGCCATCGGCTGCTCCCAGCAAATATAGGCAGCACAAAAGGTTAAGAGCATCGGGAAAACCTCGGCAAAATGTCGCAACTCGTCCCTCGTCAATTGTATGTCCCGGCTCATAGGGTCAACTCCGAAATTCAATTGGCTACGCAGACTCGGCGGGCCAGCCATAACAGAGGTGCTCGTGAGTTCTCATATACCAGCTCTGACAACGATCGTCATGGGGCGTGAATTTTGGCGCAGACGCAAATCCACACCGAGGTCTCTGGAGGCCCCGGTCACAATTCCAGTGGCGCAGCTGTTGTAATTTGCGCAACAGAATTCCTGGGTTGCGCTCCGCCTTGCATTGAGCCGTCAAGTACTGGCCTGAAGTTCAAAGCCCTTTGGCTTCGAACACCGAAGAGGCAGCCAGTTCTTAAGTCGCTGTTGAAACCGATTAGTGAGGCAATCACATGACCATGTGGCGGAAGGACGAAGTACCAGTAGGCGACAACCCACAATTCACAACATATCTCACCCGGCTTGCCATGGCCTGCTTCGCATTGTGCGCGGTCTTGCTGCTGCCCGTTCACGGAGCGATGGGCCAAACCCAGGCGACAAGCGCCACTCTCAGTGGTACAGTCTCTGACTCGACTGGCGCAGTCATACCCGGCGCTTCGGTCACGCTGACGAGCGCGGGCGAGGGCTTCCAGCGCCAGGTTAGGACCTCGGACCTGGGGCTTTACACGTTCACTCTGCTGCCGCCAGGCAACTACACGTTGACTGTGCAGAAGGCTGGGTTGAGCACCTACACGCAAAAGAACATTACGCTTCAGGTGGGCCAGGCATTGTATAACCCAATCCAGCTCAGCCTTGCCAGCGTTGCCGAGACGGTCACCGTCACCGGCGAGCCGGTGCAATTGAGCACGCAGGATGCGGACGTCTCCACCTACGTGGACGGTAAAGACATCGTCGAGTTGCCTTTGAATCAGCGCAACCTGGTCAGCCTAACGTTCCTCAATCCCGCCGTTACCAACCAGGCCCTAACGCAGTGGCAGGGCGGCACGAGCGCCAATCAGCCCAACGCCGACCAGGACCTCTCCTTCCTCAATTTTGCCGGCAGCCGCTTCGGCGACACCGAGTACCTTCTCGACGGACACTGGGACACCGATCCGCAATGGGGCGGCATCATCTATACGCCGGGAGTGGAAGAGACGCAGGAGTTCCGCCTGCAAAGCAACAGCTTCTCTGCCCAATTCGGTTTCAGCTCGGGCAACGTCATCAACATGGTCACGAAGTCAGGCACCGACGATCTCCACGGCGATGCATACGACTTTATTCGCAACAACATTGCAGATGCGCGCAACTATTTCAACACCGGTCACCAGCCGACCTTCCACCGCAATCAGTTCGGCGGCACCTTGGGCGGTCCCGTGGTCCTGCCCCATGTTTATTCCGGCCGCAAGAAGACCTTCTTCTTCGGTTCCTATGAAGGCCTGCGCGCAGCCAGTCCGGTCACTTCGATCGTGACAGTTCCCACGACGGCGGAACGCGGAGGCGATTTCTCGGCGCTGCTGGGTGCGCCTATCGCTGGTGTCACGGATTATCTCGGACGCCAGGTGTATGCCGGAGCCATCTATGATCCGTACTCGGCTCGCGCCGTAACGCGGGGACAGGTTGATCCAGTCTCGCATCTGACTGCTACCCAGACCGGCGTTATTATGGATCCATTCGGGGGTATTGACGGATCGGCGCCTACGAACATGATTCCTTCGGCGCGATTCGACCAGCTCGGTTCCACACTCCTCAAGTACTATCCCAATCCGACCAACTCCGCAGCTACAAACAACTACGTATACAGCGGACCTTCGCCCCAGAAGCAAGATTCCTTCAACATCCGAATCGATGAAAACATCAATGACAAACAGCGGGCGTGGGGCCGGTTCTCACGGAGAGATGAATACAAGACCGGTGGCGTCGCGACATATGGCTCGGGCGACGCGGGCGGACCGGGACTGAAGAACGGTGACAACCGTTGGGATACCACACTCGGTTACTCAAACACCCTGTCTCCTACGCTGGTCTGGACCGTGAGTGCTGGCTGGAACCGGTGGATCGAGACCAATGTTCCGCAGGGGCATCCGTTTGACGTGACCCAGCTCGGCTGGCTTCCCTCGCTGAATGTTGGCGGCGGCGTTTTCCCGAGCGTCAACCTGAGCAATGGTTATGCCGGTCTCGGCTCGGGCTCTCCGCAGACCGCGCCTCGCGAGGCGCGCACCGTCGCCACCGACTTCACAAAGACCTCGGGCCGCCAGTTGTACACCTTCGGCTTCGACTTCATCTCCCAGTACTACAACAATCTTTCTCCCGGCAATGCCAGCCTGAACTTTGCCCAGAATGGCACGGCAGGATTCGATCCCGTGAATCCGGGGACCGCGGGCCCGGAAACCGGCAACTCATTTGCCTCTTTCCTGCTCGGAGTTGGAACCGGAAACTTCCAGCAGAGCGGATCGCAAACCGCCAACATCAAGAAGATCGACTGGTACATCCAGGACGCCTGGAGAGTCACCGACAAACTGACACTGAACCTGGGACTGCGATACGAGTTTCAGCCTTCGCCGACCGACCGCTTCAACAAGATGGCCTGGTTCGACGAGACCGCGGTCAACCCGATTGCGTCGATGGAAACCACGCAGCCGGTGGGAGGGGGAACTCCGGTTCCAATTACGCCTCTCGGAAAACTGGTGTGGGCAAACAGCGGCAACAATGGCCGGGGAGTGATTACCGACAGCTACGACAACTTTGCTCCGCGCTTCGGATTTGCTTACCACCCCATGGAGAAGTTGGTGATTCGCGGCGCTTACGGAATCTTCTATCCGCAAAGAGCCTCGGTTGCCTTTGACGCCAACCTGAACGGCTACACGCAACAGACGTACTGGCAGGACAAGAACAGCTCGATCAGTGGCAACTCCTACGCCATCACCACACCGGCCAGCCAGGCCTTTCAGTCCGGGCTGCTGCCGATCGTGGGCAATGCGCTGGGCGGTCTGACCGGCGTAGGCGCAAGCATCAACGCCATTCAGCACAACTGGAAGAGCCCGTACGTACAGAACTATACGCTTGGAATCCAGTACGCTGTGACGCACAACGATGTTGTGGACGTCGCGTATGTCGGCAACCGCGGCCAGCATCTTCCGGTAGCGGGCAGCATAGACAGTAACCAGCTTCCGGATGAATACATCAACCTGGCAGCGCAGGAGTACGCAGCCAATGGCGGCACCGACAACCCACTCCTCGACTCGGTACCTAATCCGTTCTATTCCCAGGTCACGATCAACGCCAACGGCGGTTGTGGGTTGCAGGGACCGACAGTGCAGCGTTATCAGCTCGAGCGCCCCTTCCCGGAATACTGCGACATTTATAACCAGCAGGTGCCCATCGGAAGTGACGAATACGATTCAGTGCTCGTAACCTGGACCCACCGTTTTTCGCATGGGCTCCAGGTGCTTGCCTCCTACAACCGCTCCAAGTGGCTTGACGACGTCACCGGCAACTCAGCATGGAGCTGGGGCGCGTCGAACCAGGAATTCCGGGATAACACCAACATCGCCATGAACCGGTCGGTCGACGTCTCCGACGTACCCAACAGTTTCGTGGTGAACTACATTTATCAGTTGCCTTTCGGTCACGGCAAGACCTTCGGGGCGAATGTGCCCAAATCGGTCGATACCGTAATCGGCGGCTGGCAAATCAGCGGTATCAGTACATTCCGGAACGGTGTGCCATTGAGCATTACCGACGACAACAACACCTCGTACTCCGCTGGCGGAGGACAGACACCCGACCAAGTCCACATGCCGCTCCATGTCTCGCGCACGTGGAACTCTTCCGGAACCGGATTTACCTATTTCGATACGACCGCATTCCAGCAAGCTGCCAGCTTCACCTTCGGAAACACACAACGCAACCTCTCCTACCTCCGCGGCCCGGGAACCGACCGGACTGACCTCTCGCTCGAGAAGACCTTGGAGCTGCATGAGCGGTGGAGGATCCAGATTCGAGGCGACGCGTTTGACGTCTTCAACCACCCCTACTTCACCAATCCCGATACCGGCTTGGGAGACTCCAACTTTGGTCAGATCTCCGGCGCATTCCAGCCACGCGAGATTCAGGGCTCGATCAAAATCCTGTTCTAGAAGCGCCGGAATCGAACGGGATCGGCCTTTCAAACGGTGCCTGGCGGAACATACTATGCTGGAAGTTCCGCCAGGTCGCCACTGGAGAAATGCGACGGGCACGGCAAACGCCGTGCCCGCTTTTTCCGCGGCCTGGCCGAAGGTAAATGAGCACATGAACACGAATGGGTTGAATTCGCCCCCGAACCGATTCTCAAGCCGCATCCACCGGCGCCTATGCGCCGCATCCTTGACAGCCTCTTTGTTGTTTTTTACTCCCGGCTTTGGACAGTCTCCTTCGTCCGCTTCATCCATAGAGCAGATTTGGGCTGAAGCGTCTGCAGCGCAACAACATCAGCAATATGTCCGGGCGGCCGACTTGTATCGAAAGATACTTGCAATACAGCCGGATTTCACCGAAGCACAAGTCAATCTCGGCATTATGCTGCACCTTGCAGGAAAGCCTCAGGAAGCTGTTGCATGCTTTGACCAGGTACTCCTGAAGCATCCTGATCTGCTCGGTCCCAACATCATAGCCGGACTCGACGATCTCAAGCTCGACAATCCGCGGGCGGCACTTCCGCACCTGCAAAGAGCGGTGAATTTGAGTCCAGATAACGTTGAGGCCCGGGTAGGACTCGCTAACAGTTATCTGCAGCTTAAACAGTATGGGGAGGCGCTGGACCAGTTTACGCGTGCGACAGAGTTGAATTCCAGGTACGCAGACGCGTGGTACGGCATGGCCGCAACTTACTTGAGCATCGAGAAGGAGACCGAGAGCGACCTTCACCATTCCGCTTCTCCGTTTCGCACCGTCCTGCTGGGCGAGTCTTTTCTGCAGCAGGGCCAACTTGACAAAGGAATCAACCTGTTGAGTGCCGTGGTTGCCGGACCGCCAGCGGTACCCTGTGTGAAATCCGTACTTGGTTTTGCGTATCTGCAGCAATCGAAGCCGGCAGATGCCGAGCAACAATTCGAAATGGACTGGAACACCCGCTCGGGCGAAGGGTGTTTGCTTGCCAAGCTTGGCATTGCGGCTCTCGGCGAGAAAAAGGGCGATACACAGGGCGCATTGCGGGAGGTCAGTGAGGCTGCTGCAATCGACCCGGCGTTTGTTGCTACGAATGCCAGCTTCTATCTGAGCAGTTTGACGGCAGGAGGGGGAGATAGCAAGATTGCGCAAATCCTGGCCGGGCAGCAGCGGTCACCTGTAGTATCGGATGGCCCGGAAGTCGACGCCAAGACAGGGCATTACTCGGCCTGTGCCTCAAAGCTCGCTCCGAACACGGAAAGATTGGACCTGCAGCATCTCCGTCTGTTGTGTTTTTGCTCCTTTTCAACGGGTCAGGACGAAGCCGTCATGGCTGCGAGCAAGCAGATTCCAACGGACCCGGAAGCACTGTACTGGCGGGTGCAATCGGCCGAACGGTTGGGGCTTGCGGCAATCACCCGGGCGAGCGAGCTCAATCCCGACTCTGTCTCTCTTCACACGTTGACGGGAGACTTGCTCCAGGCCAAAGGTGATTTCCCCGCGGCTGCTGGAGAATACCGCAAGGCAATTGCGATCAAACCGTCGTTCCTTGCTGCTCATCTGGGTCTGGCACGCTCGCTTAACTCAGATCACAGGACCGGCGAGGCTGAGCAAGAAGTGCGGAGCGTGCTCGATTTAAGCCCGAATGACGCGGAGGGCAATTACCTCATGGGAGAGATCCTGGTGAACCGTTCCGAGTTGGCCAGTGCTCTACCATTTCTGCAGAAGGCGCTGCACGCTGCACCGGAGGAACTCCCGTATGTTCATGCGGATTTGAGCAGTGCCTATGAGGATAAGGGTGAGACCACCAAGGCAATTGCGGAGTTGAAGCAGGCTTTGGGCGTGGATATGGACGGCAGCCTCTATTATCGGCTGGGGCGTCTGTACCTGAAGACCGGCGACCGCAAGTCGGCGCAGGAAGCGTTGGCCATGGCCGAGAGACTGAAACATGCAACGGATGCCGCATCGCAATTTGTAAAGTAAGCAAACACGACCCAGACCCGCTTCCAAGATCCGTCGCAAGCCGGAGGACAACGGCCGGGTCCGCTTCCTCGATGAGAAGGAGGAACGAGCGATTCGGAAAGTCCTGGCAGAGAAGTACCCGCAGCATATCCCAGCCTTTGACGTGAGCATCCACACCGGGGTCCGTGCCGGGGAGCAGTTTGGCCTGCGCTGGGACCGGGTGGACTTGAAACGGAAGTTCCTAAAACTGCGCAACAAGCGAACAGAGAAAGGTAAGTGGCGGTTTGTGCCCTTGAACGCCGTGGCCTTGGACGCGCTCATGGAACTGAAAGGCAGAGCGCCGAATTCGCCCTAGGTTTTTGTGAATGAGAATGGCGAGAGATTGCGAGGTTCCAGGGACTGGTTTGACCCGGCGATCAAAGCGTCTGGGGTCAAGGACTACACCTGGCATTGCAACCGCCATACCTTCGCCTCTAGACTTGTCATGGCCGGAGTGAGTCTAAATACAGTCACTCAACTCTTAGGCCACCGGACAATCCAGATGACGATGCGTTACGCCCATCTCGCTTCCGAGCATGCCCAAGGAGCAGTAGATCGGCTGGTGTCGCCGTCTGAGCAACTGGTGACTAAATCGGTGACCGACAAGAGGGCGAGAAAACGAGTTGTTCGCAAGTCAAAGAAAATAAACGGCGCGAAAGTGGCGGAATTGGCAGACGCACCAGACTTAGGATCTGGCGGGGAAACCCATGAGGGTTCGAGTCCCTCCTTTCGCACCAATAACTTACGGCCAATTCCTGAACTACACGTCTCTTGCTGTGCCCAATTCTGTGCGCACCCAGGTCAAGTACCCGAGACCGCTTTCGCAGAGTACTCAGCGGCTTCTCGCAGAATTCGTCGTCCATCTCTATTCCAGGTAGTGGATTGTTCCTTGACTCGCATTATCAGTTTCCTCATCTGGTAGATAGGCGTAGGCGAAGATCAGTGCCACTATGCCGAATGTCGTCGCCAAACAGAGCAAGATGAGCGTATAACGGCGTGTTCTTTTGCGTCTGTACGGCATCTTTCCTCCTTTGACAAGTGGTCGCGGAACTCTGCGTGGTTTCATCCACTCAGTTTCACGACTGGCTTTTTCTTATCCTCGCCAAGGCGGCTGAGGGGTCAGTCAGTGAGGATAAGCGGCCAGGAATCGCCATGTGCTTTTTGGGGACCGGTTCAGGAAGTATTGCGAGGCCGTCGGCGCTTTTGCAAGCAAAAAATGAGAATAATCTTGCGCCGTCGTGGAAGCCGTCTGGACCTAAAGCTGGTTGCATCAATGGCATTGGTGGCATTGCCAGAGAACCCCTCAGAGGGTAAAGCCCTCATTGGATTTGCGACGATGACGGCACATCCGTAGCCGTGCCCTGTTAAAGAACCCGTCGTGCAAGTTTCCCGCAACCTGTGAAGTCGTGCCCTGACAGAAGCCCCGCTTCGAATTGGTTCTTCCTAAATCTCCTAAAGTTGTGCGCTGGCACGAAGGCCGATTTATGCAGCCAGTTCTAGTAAGCTGAAGAAACTATGAGCCCAAATCCGCAGCAGCCCCAGATGAACGTGGTGCAAACGCCGGACTATCGGGAGTCCTATGCAAACAGCGTGCAGGTGCGCGTGAGTGTGTGGGACTTTTCGCTGGTGTTTGGCCTTGCCTCGAGCGACAGTCCCGACCAGGTAACCATTCGCAATCACCAGGCGATCTTCCTGAGCCCGCAGCAGGCGAAGGCTCTGTGGAACGTGCTGGGACAGAACCTGTCGCAGTACGAACAGGCTTTTGGGACGCTGAATCTGGAACCGCAGAATTTGAATTTCCCGCAGGGGCCGGTGAATTAGGCTCCTGTGAAAGCCCCTGGCCCGGACTACCGGCCGATTGCGCGGCCGAGCGTGTGCGCGATGAGTTTGCGGAGCCAGAAACACGACGACCCGATGAGCAAGCGATTGCGTCTGAGAAGAATTCTTGAGCCGCGGATGGATGCGCCGTTTCCCTTGTGGATGGTGTTTCCGGTGATCTTTGCGGCGCTTTACGCCAGCCACTTCTCGCTGCTGCGTTTGCCTTACTACTGGGACGAGGCCGGGTATTACATCCCGGCGGCGTGGGACTTCTTTCGGACCGGATCGCTGATTCCCACAACGACGATGTCGAATGCGCATCCTCCGCTGCCGAGCATCTACCTGGCTTTGTGGTGGAAGGTTTCGGGTTTTTACCCGGAGGTCACGCGCGAGGCGGTGCTGATTGTGGCCTCGTTTGGCCTGCTGGGGGTGTGGCGGCTGGCCAAGCAGTTGGCTGGTTCAGGACAGGTGGCGTTCTGGACGGTTGCGTTGACTGCGCTCTACCCGATCTGGTTTGCACAGAGCACGCTGGCCCAGGCCGATATCTTTGCCGCCGCGTTTACGTTATGGGGACTGGTTTTTGCGCTTCCGGATCGCGAGCGGAGGCCGGGAGTTGCGGCGCTGTGGTTCACGCTAGCCGCGCTTTCGAAGGAGACGGCAATCGCGGTTCCGATTACGCTGGCGGTCATTGCGGTCGTGGATGGATTTCGTACGGCTCAGCAGCAGCGCAGAAGGCGCTGGATCGAGGCGGCTTGGTTAGCGAGTTGTGCGCTGCCCCTTATCGGCTGGTATGCATGGCACCTCGCCAAGACGGGGTTTGTCTTCGGGAACCCCGAATTTCTGAAATACAACGCCGAGGCAAACTTTGCCGTGACGCGCTTCCTGGCGGCATTCGGGCATCGGCTGCTGCACCTGACGGCGCATATGAACATGTTTGTGCCGACGCTGCTGACGCTGGCCGCGCTGATGCTGAGTCCGCGGCTGGATAAGGAAGGGCACGAACGGCCGCGGATCAACACGCCGGTGCTTTGGCGGATATTCTTCATCCTGCTGGCGAATGCGGCGTTGCTCAGCGTACTTGGCGGCGCGCTGCTGACGCGCTACCTGCTGCCGATGTATCCGCTGGTTCTGCTGGTCGCTCTCTCAACTTTTTCACGGCGTGTGCCGTACTGGCAGGGGCTGGCTGTGTTTTCGGCTGGAGCTTTTATCGCCGCGTTGTTCATCAATCCGCCGTACCGTTTTGCGCCGGAGGATAACCTGGAGTATGCGCGGGTGATTCGGCTGCACATGGCGGGGATCGCGCAACTTAACAAGCATTTTCCGGGGTCGAAGGTATTGTCGGCGTGGCCGGTGACCGATGAGTTAACCAAACCGGAGCTGGGTTACGTGGAGACTCCGTACGGGGTCTACCGGCTTGAGGATTTCACGCCGGAGCAGATCGATCGGGCGGCGGACGATCCGGGCGGCTACTCGAGCGCCCTGGTGTTTTCGACGAAGTACGATCCACCGGTGCTTCCGCTGAGCCTGGGGCCGAGGAGCGAGGCTCTTGATCAGCGGTACTTCGGGCTGCACCACGATCTTCCGCCTGAAGCTATCGCTTTGCGTCTGCACGGGAGCCTGGTGTGGCAGCGCGAGGATCACAACCAGTGGATTGCGCTGATTCGATTCAACCGGCAATTTGAGGCGCGCATGCAGGAAGGCGATGCTCTTCGATGAATGCCGGGGACTGCGGCGAAAAGGCGGGAACACCTATAATCGAAGCTGTCGTGCTCATAGCTGGTTCATTTCGCAGATGGATGCAGGCGGCCCGTGCGGTGGTAGGGTTCGCGGTGCTGCTGGGCCTGGTTTCGGGGATGAATTTGAGTGCCCAGGGCGCTCCAGCCGAAGCGGCGAGCGGCGGGAAAAACCGAATTCTTCTTGTGCTGCCGTTCGATAACGGGACGGGACAGGCGAATCTGGAATGGGTTCGGGAGGCCGCGCCGGAGATTCTTGACGCGCGGTTTGCTTCGGCGGGATTTGCGCCGATGAGCCGGGTCGATCGCATATATGCGTTCGATCATCTGGGATTGCCGCAGCAGTTTCAGCCGTCGCGCGCAAGTGCGCTGAAGCTGGCACAGACGCTCGATGTGGACTCAATTATTGTGGGCAGCTACCGGCTGGAAGGGACGGGCATTGTGGCAGAGGCACGCGTGCTCGATGTGCCCCATCTGCGCATGAGCGACGAGGTAATGGCGCGCGGCGAGATGCATGACATGATCGCGGTGTTCGACTCGCTTGCGTGGAGGCTTACGCGGGTCATGGACCCGGGATTCAGCGTGGCGCAGGAGACCTTTCTGGCAGCCGGGGCGAATCTGCGGCTCGACGCCTTCGAACAGTACATTCGCGGAATCTCTGAATCGGACCAGGAGGAGCGGGAGCGCCATTTGAAGCAATCGGTGGCGCTGAGTTCTGACTTCAGCCCGGCGTGGATGGCGCTGGGGCGGGAGGACTTCAACGGCCAGCAGTACGAAGAGGCGGCGGCGGCGTTTGGGAAGGTGAATCCCAACGATCCGGATGCGCTGGAGGCGGGGTTTTATCGGGGACTTTCGCTGCTCTATTTCGGAGCTTATCCGCAGGCACAGGATTCGTTTGCCGCCGTGGCGCGGGAACTGCCGCTCGCGGAGGTTTTGAACAATGAGGCCGTTGCGGTGAGCCGCCAGGGCAAAGACGGCACGGGGTTGTTTGTGCAGGCTGCGGTGACGGATCCGAACAATGCGGACTATCACTTCAACCTTGCGGTGAGCCTGAAGCGGCATGGTTCTGAGGCGAACGCGATCAATGAGTTGAATCAGTGCCTGAAGCTGAGGCCGAATGACACGGAGGCGCAGGGGCTGCTCGCGGCATGGAAGGCGCCGAAGTCGACAGATGCGGAAGATGCCGGCGAGCCGCTGGAGCGAATCATCCGAACATTTGATGAGGGCGCATTCAAGCAGGCTGCAGCAGTGATGGACCAGATGCAAGCAACGCGGCTGGCGGCGCTCTCGCCGCACGAGCGAGCGGTGAAACTGTCCGGACAGGGGAAGGACTATTTCAATCGCGGGCTGCTGCTGGAGTCGGAGCGGTTGTATCAATCGGCGGTAACGGATGACATCGGGCTTGCGGAGGCGCATGCTGGATTGGCTGCGGTACGCGAACGCACGGGTGATGCGGCTGGGGCGCGCAGGGAAGCGAATACGGCGTTGAAGCTCTCGCCGTCGCTGGATGCGTACCTGGTATTGGGGCGGCTTGATCTGGTGGCCAATCACATGGATGATGCGAGCAGAGATGTTGGAGAGGCACTGAAGCTCGATCCAGCCAGCAGGACGGCACAGGAGTTGAATCGGGAGATCGAGGCGAAGACGGGGAAGAAGCAGTAGCGATTGGAGCGAGCCATGCCTGGACAAGTGCGTGGATTCAGTTTCCGAGTGGTGTTGGGCCTGATTGCAATGGTCGGGCTTGTGTCGATTGCGCAAGGGCAGCAACCTTTTGTCGAAAAACTTGTGCTGGACGGGACGATTCAGCCGGTAAGCTCCGGGATGCTGGATCGCGCGATTGCGCACGCGAAAGGCAGCGGAGCGTCGGCGTTGTTGATCGAAATGAATACGCCGGGCGGGCTGGTGGACTCGATGCGCATAATGGCGGGATCGATTTTGAGCTCGCCGTTGCCGGTGATTGTCTACGTTGCGCCGGCGGGAGCGCGGGCGGGTTCCGCGGGGTTCTTCCTGCTGGAGGCGTCTGATATTGCCGCAATGGCGCCCGGGACGAATGCGGGTGCGGCGCATGTGGTTTTCGAGGGCGGGAAGCCGGACGAGACGTTGAGCCAGAAGATGGAGAACGATGCGGAGGCGTTTCTGCGGTCGTATGTAGCGCGGAAAAACCGCAACGTGGATGCGGCTGTTGCGGCGGTGGCCTCTTCGCACTCGTACACGGCGGAAGAGGCGTTGAATCAGCACCTGATCGATGTAATTGCAGGGAGTGATGCGGAGTTGCTCAATGCGATCGATGGGCGGCAGATTACGCGGATGGACGGCGCGAAGCAGGTGCTGCACACGAAGAATGCGCGGATCGAGGTGGTGCAGCCTACCTTGCGAGAGAATCTCCTGGGCTGGCTGGTGAATCCGAACATCGCGCTGCTGCTGCTTGTGGGCGGCGCGCTGCTGATCTATCTGGAGTTCAATACGCCGGGGACGATCGTGCCGGGAGCGCTGGGAACCTTGATGGTACTGCTGGGGATTTTTGCGCTGGATCTGTTGCCGATTCGATTCACGGCGGTGCTGCTGCTGCTGGCTGCGTTTGCATTGATGCTGCTGGAGGCGAAGTTTGGCGGGCACGGGGTACTGGCGATTACGGGAATTGTCTGCCTGACGTTTGGCACATTAACGCTGGTTGCCGCGCCCATTCCCGAGCTGCGCGTGAATCCGTGGGTAGCCGTTGGGGTGAGCCTGGGCTTTGGAGTTATCACAGTCTTTCTGGTGAGGCTGGCCATGCGGGCGCGACGGCAGAAGGCGAAGCTTGGCGTGGATGCCCTGGTGGGCAGCGAGGCCTCGGCGATGGAAGAGCTGGCTCCCGAGGGTCACGTCCTGGTGGAAGGCGAGATCTGGGAGGCAGTTGCGAGCGAGCCGGTTCCGGCGGGAACAAAAGTGCGCGTGGTGGGGCATGAGCACTATGTGCTGCGTGTTGCACCGGCTGAGTCGGGCGCGACGCCGCGCACGGCTGCATGAGTCAAGGGGAGTACAATCCGTGCTGAATGGGGGAAAGCACCATGGCCAACGATACTCTTCCGATTCTGATTGCCCTTGCCATTGTTATCTTGTATCTCATCAACTGCATCAAGATTCTTCGCGAATATGAGCGCGCAGTAATCTTCAACCTTGGCCGCATCCGGGGGACGCCAAAGGGGCCCGGGATCATCTTCGTTTTCCGGCCGATTCAGCAAATGGTGCGCATCTCGCTGCGGCAGGAGGTGCTCGAGGTTCCTCCACAGGACGTGATCACACGCGACAACGTTACTCTGAAGGTGAATGCGGTCGTAACGCTTTATGTGGTGGACCCGAACGCTGCGGCGATCAAGGTGGCGAACTACGTCTACCAGACGTCGCAGTTCTCGCAGACCACACTGCGCACGGTGCTGGGTGAGGTCGAGTTGGACGAACTGCTCAACCATCGCGACAAGCTCAATCTTCGCATCCAGACGATCATCGACCAGCGGACGGAGCCGTTCGGCGTGAAGGTCATCTCGGTCGAAGTGAAACAGGTGGACCTGCCGGAACAGATGCAGCGCGCGATGGCGAAGCAGGCCGAGGCGGAGCGCGAAAAGCGAGCGAAGATTATTCATGCCGAGGGCGAATTCAGTGCGGCGCAGAAACTGGTGGACGCGGCTGCACTGCTCGCGACGCAACCGATTACGTTGCAGCTTCGCTATCTGCAGACGCTGACGGAGATCGGCGTGGAGAAGAATACGACGATCGTGTTTCCGTTGCCGGTGGAGTTGATATCGATGCTGAACAAGCTTTCGCCAACTTCGAAGCCGTCCGTTGCAGCGCCGACGCCAGGGTGACCTGTTGGCAATTGCAAAGCGAGGGGCCCGAACGACACAGAGCTTCGTCGTTGGGGTGGGAGAATCCAGATGATGCAAAGGTTGTGGAATGATCCGAGACTTTAGTAAGGAAGAGCTGCAACCTGTTGCGAACGACACTGAAGTGACGCTCGGTGCAGGCGCTCTCTTCCTGCTTTGCGGCGGACTTGTTTTTCTGTGCGCGATCTGCTTCGGGATCGGATATGCGGTGGGGCATCGCGGCTCGTCGGACCAGAGTGCGGCGAACGGCTTGCCGGCTGCGGCCGGGCTGTCCGCTCAGGTTTCGAAAGCGCCGGGGATCCCGGCGGGATCAGGCACGAAACCTGCGGCGGCTGCACAGGCGCCGGTTCAGCAGCAGGCGGCAGTGGATCCTCCGGAGGTTGGAAGCGGAGAGGGGACGGCACAGGTGGAGCAGGTTGGGGCCGTTGCTGGTGCGGGTGCCTCGCAGCCCCAGGTAAAGCCGGTGCTGGACTCGCAGGTTCGTCCGGCGTCGGGAGTGCAGCAGGCGCCCGTGCTTCAGGGACAGTCAGGCTCGAAGCAGACGCAGGGCTGGATGGTGCAGATTGCCGCAGTGTCGCATGCTGAGGATGCAGAGGTGCTGGTGGATGCGTTGCGCAAGCGCGGATATTCGGTGACGGCGCGCCGGGATGTGAGCGATAACCTCATTCATGTGCAGACCGGGCCGTTTGTGAATCGCAACGATGCAAATGTGATGCGGCAGAAGCTGTTGAATCATGGGTACAACGCAATTGTGCAGTAGGGATGGACTGATGTTGGCGGTGAGGGGTTTGTCACACGAGTGATGTAGTGCCGCTTCAAAGCTCGCCGTCCCAGGTCTCAAAAGCGAGACCTAGGCACCGACAATTGGACGCATTGAAAACGCGTAAGTTAGAGATTCTAAAATGTCGAGAATGTCCAAGAAAGTCCGCGATGTTCTAGGCAGTAGCACAAATTAGCACAAAATCTTCCCAGCGCGTCTTCGGCCAGTGTCCCTCAGAACTCTGGAATCCTGCCGCGGCAAGATCAGAGGACTGAGCATCATCATCCATTCCAAAGGCGTGCGGGGATTTCGATCAGCCAGTAAATGACGGTTGCCGGTCACCCGAACGGAACTGATTTGAGGCCACTATTGGAACTCTTGGGGGAGCAGCCATTTGTCGACAAGCTTCAATCCTTTCCCATCAACCATGACGTAGTCGTAATAGCCACAGTCATGCTCATTTGGGCAACCATTGATTTTGAGTAAACGGCTTGAAGCGATGAACTGGATGCGGAGCGGCGGATCTCCAGCTTGCTTTTCAATCCACTGCCCTGGCAAATCAGCAACGCCAAATCCGTCGTAGACCTTCCCAGTAATGGAGTCAACAATGAAGAATGCACTACACCCTGCACCGCACCCGAAGCGAGGCAGGGTGTAGTGACCAGCAAACTCAACTGGGGCCTTCGCGCCGTCGCGGATTCGGGTGCGGAAGCTTCTCTGGTCACTGTTCAGAATTGGCCGGGCAGGTGTTCCGTTGAATATCCGCTCTACAGCATAGTCTTCGAAGCTTGGACGCGACGGGATGGACTGTCCTAAGAGCGCGATTGGAATTAGCGCGAAAAGCAACGCGGCCTGGTTCATGGTGCAATGATAGCCGGGCTAGGCAGGTCAACCCCCAGTTTGCGGCCTACTCCACAATTCCTTCGCAGAACAAAATTGCCGCTGACGGCACCCTCAGAATTAGCACAAGAATCTGAGCGTGATTTTCAGGGCGTTCAAGTCATTGAACTTGTAGCGCATTGGAGAAGTGGGGCACGCAGGCAATAGGAATCGAAGCTAGGTTCGCATCCACTCGGGGAGGCCGGAGGCGATCGCGGCGCGGACGGCGGCCATGAGGTCTTCGCGGGTTTCGAAATCCGCGGGATTCAGAGGCGGATGGAAGGTGACGTGCGCAGTGCCGGGATGAATGCGTACGCTGCCTTTTGACATCATCGTTTCCGTTCCCCAGATGGAAACCGGAACGCATGGTGCGCCGGTTCCTTCTGCAAGATAGAACGGGCCCTTCTTGAAGGGCAGCATGCGGCCGTCTCTTGATCGCGTGCCTTCGACAAATGTGGTGATGTGGACGCCGTTGGCGAGAACGCGGCGGGCCTCGGCGATGCTTTCCTGTGCACTTCCCCTGTGACCGGCGCGATCGACCGGAATGAATTCGCCCAGCTTGAATCCCCATCCGAGGACGGGAACGTGCATCAGCGATCGCTTGAGAAAGGCGGACGTGCGGCCGGGAATATTGGGGAGGAGCGCCGGCGGATCGAGATTGGAGACGTGGTTGGCCATGAAGATGCACGCAGTGTTCTTCGGAACCAACTCGCGTCCTTCTACCTGAACCCGGATGCGCGCGAGGAAGTAGCCGGCGCGCACAATCACCATCGCGGCGTTGTAGAGCGGCAGCACGTTGCCGGTGATGATGGACCAGGGAATGAAGATGATGGCTGCGGGGATGCCGAGAACGACGATCGTGGCTAGCAACAGCAGGGAATAGATCATGACGAACTTTCGCCTTTAGTATTGACGTGCCCGTAGGCGCGCTGGAAGTTTCTGATAGATGTCGTCAAAGCCGCCATTGGAGAGGATGGCGACGACGTCGCCCTCTTTGAGTTGCGGCGCGAGGCTGTCGACGATTTCGGTTGCGTCGGGATGCAGTTCGGCGGGGGTGCCGGCGGCGTTGAGCGCGTTGACGACGTCCTCCGGGTGCAGGCGCTCGGCGTCGGGGATGCGCTGCTGCTGATAGACGCCGGCGAGGATGACGCGGTCGGCCATGAGGAGGCTTTCGACGAGATCGTGCTCGAGCACTTTACGGCGAAGCGTGTTGGAGCGCGGTTCGAGGACGGCCCAGAGGCGCGCGTTCGGATAAACGGAACGGAGGGCGCGCAGGGTTTCGCGGATGGCGGTGGGGTGGTGTGCGAAGTCGTCGATGATGGTGATGCCGCGGATGACGTCGCGCACTTCGAGCCGGCGCTTGACGCTTTTAAAGCTCGCGAGCGCGGTGCGGATGGCTTCCTTGTGAAGGCCCTTGCCGAAGGCGAGAGCCGCGGCGGCGGTGGCGTCGAGCGCGTTGTGCTCGCCGGCGAGTTGCATGGCGAGTTCGGACCAGAGTTCACCGTGGTGCCAGACCTCCCAACGCGTCTGGCCGTCGGTGTGGCGGAGGTCGCGGATCTGCCAGTCGGATTCGGGTTTGAGGCCGTAGCGCTCGACGCGGCAGAAGGCCTTGCTGATACACTCCGTCAGGTTGTCGCTGCCATCGAACGCGATGAGCAGGCCGCGGCGCGGGATGAGATTGACGAGGCGCTTGAAGGCGGTCTTCACGGCGTCGAGGTCGGCGTAGATGTCGGCATGATCGAATTCAACGTGGGTGAGGATGAGCGCGTCGGGGAAGTAGTGGAGGAATTTCGGTCCCTTGTCGAAGAAGGCGGTGTCGTACTCGTCGCCCTCGATGATGAAGGTGCGCGTGGGGCGGAGTTGAAAGCTGGTGCCGAAGTTTTCTGCGACGCCACCAATGAGGAAGGATGGCTCGAGCGCTGGACTGTCGTGAGACACGACCTGGTAGATCCAGGAGAGCATGCTGGTGGTTGTGGTTTTGCCATGTGTGCCGGCTACGACGAGGGATTCGCGGCCTTTGAGGAACGCTTCGCGGACGAGGGCAGCCATCGAGGTGAATGGAATGCGTTCGTCAAGAACGCGCTCCACTTCCGGATTGCCGCGGGAGAGAGCATTGCCGATGACGACGAGGTCGGGTGCGGGATCGAGGTTTGATTCAGAGTATGGTTCGAGGATGGGGATGCCGAGCGAGTGGAGCAAATCGCTCATGGGTGGATAGGCGGCCTTGTCGGAGCCGGTGATGCGATGGCCTTGCAACTGAAGCAGTCCGGCGAGGGAGGCCATCGCCGTGCCGCAGATTCCGCTGAGATGAATGTGCTTGCGAGAAGAAGTCATGATTTTATCGCTGGTTCAATGAGCGTTAGCCGTGCTTCGTCGCCGGCCTGCAGTTCTGCTTCGATGCCGAAGATGAGCGTGACATTCTGGTGCGAGACGTGGCCGCTGCGCAGACCGAAGGCGATGGGAATGTCGAGGCCGTCGAGCGCCGAGAGAATCGCGTTTTCGAGCAGGCCGGCGGGGGCGGCGGGCGAGGAGCAGTCGAGCATTTCACCGAAGATGACGCCGCTCACATCGGCGAGCTTGCCCGAATAGCGCAGTTGCCAGAGCATGCGATTGACCTGGTAGGGCTTGGCGCCAACGTCTTCAATGAAGAGCAGCTTGCCTTCGGTTGCGGGCTCCCAGGGTGTTCCGATCAATGCGACGAGGATGCTGAGGCAGCCGCCGTAGAGCGTGCCGCGCGCGCTGCCGGAGCGCAGGGTGCGGAGACCTTCCGCAGCGCCGAGTGAATAGGGCCTGCCTGCCAGTGCAGAGTGGAAGCTCTCGAGGTGAACGCCGTCTTCGAGAGAGAAATCGGCAGCAACCATGGGGCCGTGAAATGCGAGGAGTCCGAGCTGGTCGAGCAGATAGAGCTGAAGGCCGGTCATGTCGCTGTAGGCGAAGAAGGGCTTCGGGTGCTGACGAATGAGCGTGAGGTCAACGGCGTCAAGCAGGTAATTGGAGCCGTAGCCGCCGCGAACGGCAGCGACGATGCTGGTTTCAGGACTGGCGAAGGCTGCGTGGAAGTCGGCCAGGCGCTGATGGGTCAGGCCGGCGAAGAAGAGCGGTCCGCGCGTTTGCGTGTTGGCCTCGAGCCGCGGTGAAAAACCGAGCTGGCGAAGGCGGTCCATGCCGCGCTCGACGCGCTCGGGCATGGCAGAGGATGCGGGCGAGATGATGCTGACGCCAGCACCGGCGGCGATGACTCCGGGAGCGAGGAACGGTTTCATTCGCACCATGCCTCGCCGCGGGCAATGAGAGTGGCCGGGCCGGTGAGTTCGAGTTCAGTGCCGAAGCCGCGCCAGACAACGGACTGCGGGCCGCCGGGCGCTGCGACACGCAGGGGCGATGAACAGTCGTGAAAGGCGACGGCCGCGGTTGCGGAGGCGGAGGTGCCGGTGCCCGAGGAGGTGGTTGGTCCGACTCCGCGCTCGAATATGCGGATCTCGATTTCGCTCGGATTAAGGATGCGGACGAACTCGACGTTGGTCTGATCAGGGAAATCCGAGTGAGTACAGATTGCGGCGCCGATCAATTGCCATGGCTCTCCGGTGACGGAGAAGGCCGGGTTGTCGACGACGATGACGAAGTGCGGATTGCCGGTGGAGACGGCGAAGCCTTCGATAGAGCTGCCGTTGGCGAGGGTCACGGTTTTGCGGAGGGCAGTGGGGATGCCCATGCCGGTGGTGATGTCGACAGAGTAGCCGTTTGCTGCATGCACGCCGTTGATGCGGCAGACGCGCATGCCGGCATCGGTTTCAATGCGCATTTCGTCGCCCGGTTTGGCGCCGACCATTGCGCTCATCCATGCGGCGACGCAGCGCGTGCCGTTGCCGCTGATCTCGGCGATAGAGCCGTCGGCATTGTGCAGGCGGATGCGGCCTGACTTGGAGCCGGTCCAGGAGAAGAACTCGATGCCGTCGGCGCCAACGCCGGTGTTGCGTGCGCAGAGTTGCCGGGTGAGGTTTGTCCGGTTGCGTCCGGCGGCCGCGTCTTCCGTCACGATAAGGAAGTCGTTGCCGCATGCGTGGGCTTTTGCAAAAGGGATCAATCTTCCTCCGGATCGCGGAAGTTGAGGAGCGTGTCGATCGCGGGCTCGGAGAGTAGTTTCCCGCGCAGATGTTCGTGCTGCTTTTTGGTTGCGGTGATGGTGAAGCTGACGCGCTGCAGTTCGCCGATCGTGTTGGTTGCGTAATCGGAGAGCCTCTCGCCGGCCTTATCCATGGCGTCGAGGATGGAGCGAAGCATCGTAGCCTGGTCGGCTCCACGGGCCTCGTAGACGAGGGAGTAGATCTTGATGCTGGCGTTCCGTTCGAGGACGCCGACGACCTCGAGCGCGACGATGACGATAACCGTGCCTACCGCGGCCACAGCAAGCAGTCCGGCACCGCAGGCCATGCCGATGGAAGCCACCACCCACACACTGGCGGCACTGGTAAGCCCGCTGATGCGGCTCCGGTTGTGGATAATCAAACCTGCGCCCAGGAAGCCGATTCCCTGAACGATGTTCGAGGCGACCTGGCCTTTGTTGGGGCTTCCATCGCCCGCGAGTACGGCCGAAAGCAACGTAAAAAACGCTGCGCCAAGGCAGATCAGGAGATTTGTGCGGACGCCGGCAGAGCGGCGCTTGTATTCGCGCTCGAGACCGATGAGGGCGCCCAACACTGATGCGGCCAGCAGGCGAGGTATGGCACCGTTGAAGACCACAACCTGCTGCAACCAACTGAAGTCAAAGGGCTGTCCAGAGATTGCCAATGTCGTGCACATGGCTGTCACCTTGGCTGATGCTATCACCGGGCTGCCGCCTTGGTGAGAGGAGGAGTATCGGAGACGTAAACTGTGGCGGACTTCCGGCCGGGTGCGTTGAAACGGGCGATGGCGCGAAGGCCTGCGGGATGCGCTTTGACGGCCTGATCGATCTCGTCACCGTCAAACGCGAGGACGATGGCGGCGTGGGTTGCGGGGGCGGTGAGCGCGGCGGAAAGGTATTCGCGGTCGCTTTCGTTGATGGTCTGGCGCAGCGGTATTCCTGTGAACGCAACGAGATTCGGATAGACGGAGGTTTCCATCAGGACATCGCCTCCTGGCCGCTCGCTCAGGAGCGATCGCAGGACGGGTGGGATCTCGATCTCTAACTGGCGTCGCGACTCGATGTTTTTGACACCCTCAACGTAGGTGAGTGGATGGTCGCGGAGCACTGCCCATGCATTCAGCACGATGATTGCGTAGAGAACGACGGCCGTGTAGCGGACGAGGTTGGGCTTGAATTCGCAGGCGGCGGCGAGGGCGAACTGCGCTGCGAATGCGAGTCCGAGGGCAAAGGCAGGCAGCATTTCCATGCCGTAGCGCGTGTTGTACCAGGAGTGCGGCCACAATACGGGAAGAAAGATCGGCACCGAGCTGAACGCAATTGAATAGGCGTAGAAGGGCATCGGCAGCCAGAGGAGCAATGTCCAGTTGAATGCGTGGCGACGCGAGGTGATCCAGGCCCAGGCGGTGCCGAGCAGCGACATTACGAGGAGGAAGTTGCCCCAGGACTCGGGAGCAGAGTCCATCTTGGCGCACTTTTCGAAGAAGAGGAACGAGACCCACGGGTTGTGCCAGCCGGGGTGCGGCGGTCCCGAGCCGGGTGTTGCGGTGCGCAGTTCGATGGCGGCGGCGGAGTAGGGGCCGCGTGCGAAATCGAGCCAGTCGCCGAAGACTACGGCGTTATAGGCAAACCAGACTAGCGGAGCGGCGACCACGGCGGTGCTGGCGATCCAGAAGGTACGTGAGCGCAGGGTGCTGGTGCGGATCTGAACGATGCCGATCGAGGTCCACGCGAGGAACGCAAGGATCCAACCATCGTAGCGCGTGAAGACGGCGGCGACGAGGACAAGCGCGATGAGACACAGGCGGCGCGCGGCGCGCGGCGGGTCGTTGTTGAGGGCGCTGCGCCACTCGACGAGCCAGACGGCGAGCCAGATCATCTCGCAGAGGAAGAGCGGCTCGGTCATGGCGGTGGTCTGCAGGTAAAGCAGATTGGGATTGAGTGCGAAGAACGCGAGGGCGACGATGGCTGCGGGCGGACGCAGCCAGCAGCGGGCGAGGCGGTAAATGCCGGCGCATCCGGCGATATAGGAGAGCGCGGACGGGATGAGGCCGGCAATGCCGTTGGCCCACCATGCGTAGACCGCGACGAAGGGGATCATCAACAGATGCGGCAGCGGCAGCCAGACAGAGCCCAACTGCGACAGGCCGGGACGATGAGAATCGATGACCCGACGCGCGATGTGCAGATGCGCGACGGCGTCTCCGTAGTTGAGCATGGCGTTGTGGCGCCAGCTCCAGAGTGCGGCGAAAGTGGATGCTGCCACCGAAGACGCCACTACCACCAGCCGCTCAATGCGGCTGATGGTGCGGCGGATCGGTTGTTCAGTCAAGGTGCGTGAGCTCGCGGAAAAGCTGGAATCGGTGATCGATCTCTTCACGTGTGAGCTGCTGCAGGCGTTCGGTGCCGAAGCGCTCGACGACGAAGGAGCCCATCACGCTGCCGTAGAACATGGCGTAACGGAAGGATTTTGGTGTGAGTTCTTTTTGCGAGGCGAGATAACCGAAGAAGCCGCCGGCGAAGCTATCGCCCGCGCCGGTAGGATCGACCACCTCTTCGAGCGGGAGGGCGGGGACGTGGAACGCGCGATGGGCTACGCGCTCGGTTCCGTCTGGCTTCTTCGGGGCGAAGAATGCGGTGGCGCCGTACTCGCCGTGCTTGACAACGAGGATCTTCGGGCCCATCTCGAAGATTTTGCCGGCAGCGAGAGCGATGCTGCGAACCCCGGTGATCATGCGGGTTTCGGTGTCGTTGATGAGAAGGACATCCAGACCTTTGAGCACTTCAAGGAGCGCGGGCTTGTGGTCCTTGATCCAGTAATTCATGGTGTCGCCGCCGATCAGCCTGGCGTTTGGCATGGCCTCGCGGACGCGGCGCTGGAGGACGGGATCGATGTTGGCGAGGAAGAGGAATTGCGAGTCGTTGTAGGCGGCTGGGATCTTCGGCTCGAAGCCGGCGAAGACGTTGAGTTCGGTTTTGTGGGTTTTGGCTTCGTTGAGGTTCTCAAGATAGGAGCCTTCCCAGAAGAAGCTCTTGCCGAGGGCGTGCTGGATGCCGGTAGTGTCGATCTTGTGGGCATCGAAGACGGCCTGCTCGGCTGGGCCGAAGTCTTCGCCGACGACGGCGATGACGCGGACATCAGTGAAGAAGCTCGCGGAGAGTGAGAAGTAGGTGGCGGCGCCGGCGAGGCAGCGCTCTCTGCGTCCGGCGGGTGTTTCGACAGTGTCAAACGCGACGCTGCCAACAACGGTGATTGCCATGCATGACCTCGTTTTGATTTACGAACTCGACCCTGTTTCCCCAGGGACAAAAGCCCAACTCGATTGGTGGCGCACTCACGGCGCGACTAAAGCTGTGCCCTTTCAAAACCCGATGTATGAAAGCCGCGAAGGCGGATGATTACCAACCATGGTATTTGCCGAAGAGGAGTTTCAGTTTTTCTTTTGCGGCGGCGGGAATGGCGTCGGGCTGCGTGAGAACGGCGAACTTGGCCGCGGAGGCACAGGCGCAATTACGCTCGGCGGGCATTGCGGCTACTGCAGCTTTGACTACCTTGCAGGCGTTTTCGGCGTTCTGGTGAAGGACGGCGACGATCTCTTCGATGGTAACGGCGTCGTGGCCTTCGCGCCAGCAGTCGTAGTCGGTGATCATGGCGACGGTGGCGTAGCAGATCTCTGCTTCGCGCGCGAGCTTGGCTTCCTGCAGGTTGGTCATGCCGATGACGTCGGCGCCCCAACTTCGATAGAGATTCGACTCGGCTTTGGTGGAGAACTGCGGGCCCTCCATGCAGACGTAGGTGCCTCCGAGCTTGCCGACCAGGCCGACGGACTTGCAGCCCTGCGCGGCCGCATTGGCGACGGTGGAGCAGACCGGGTCACCGAATGCGACATGGCCGACGATGCCGTCGCCGAAGAATGTCGAGATGCGATGGAACGTGCGATCGATGAACTGGTCGGGGATGACGAAGTCGGTGGGTTTGTGCTCTTCCTTGAGCGAGCCGACGGAGGAGACTGAGAGGATGCGTTCGACGCCGAGCTTCTTGAATGCGTAGATGTTGGCGCGGAAGTTGAGCTCGGAGGGAAGAATGCGATGACCGCGGCCGTGGCGCGCGAGGAAGGCGACTTTGCGACCTTCGAGTTCTCCGAGAACAAAGGGATCCGATGGGTCGCCGAAGGGGGTCTCTACGCGCTCTTCGTGGACGTTGGTGAAGCCGGGCATGGAGTAAAGCCCGCTTCCGCCGATGATACCGATCTCTGCCTGAGGCAATGCCGCTCCGATCAATGGGCCACTGCAAGGCGGCCCATGCGATTGATTCAACAAACACTTCAGTATAAAGGCCGGGAGCGGGTCTGAATTACAGCGATTCGCAGCGGGCCGGCGGGTTACGCGGTCACCGCCTGGTCTGCAGCCTGGCGAAGCGCTTTGTCTGCGGCGTTGCGCACGGTCCAGCCGGCGATGAGCAGGCTGGGTGACGACGTTGGGCGCGCGTGGCCCAGTTCGCCGAGCGTCGTGCGCTGGACCTGCTGGCCGGGCTGCGCGGCGTGCGAGACGATGGCGCACGGGAAGTCGGCCGGGAGGCCTTCCTGAAGCCATTCGAGCGCGAGCAGAGTGAGGTCGCGGCCGGGCATGTAGACGATGCGGGTTGCGTCTTCGAGTTTCGGGATAGAGGTCTGGTTCTCTGCCCCATCGACAAAGACCCGTCGCTGGGGACCTTGGTTGTGCGACTGCGCGTGGTGGCCGGTGGAGAAGATGACGTTGGAAGCAGCGTTGCGGTCGGTGAGCGAGCAGGGAATTGCCGCAGCGCCAGCGAAGGCGGCGGTGATTCCGGGCACGACTTCGAACGGGATTTCGGCTTTGGTGAGAGCGGCCATCTCTTCGGCTGCGCGGCCGAAGATGAGCGGGTCGCCGCTCTTTAGGCGTACCACGGCGCCATGATCGCGTGAGTAGCTGATCATCAATTCATGGATCTCTTCCTGCGTGATTCTCTTTGTTCCGCAGCGCTTGCCGACGTTGACGATTTGCGCGTCAGGACGGGCAAGGCCGACGATGGCCTGCGGAACGAGATCGTCGTGGAGGATGACGTCGGCCGACTGGATGAGGCGCAGGGCCTTCACTGTGAGCAGGTCGGGGTTGCCGGGGCCGGCGCCGACGAGAAACACCTTGCCGACGAGGCTTTTGTTGCCAGGTTGAGTCTCCGCAGCTTCTTGCGGTGGCGACGACTCTGTATTTGATTTCAGGAACTGACGCTGCGCGAGTCGATGCAGCCGGGCTTTGCGCTCTTCGCCGGGTGGATGCGTGGCGAGGATTTTGCGGCGAAGTTGGCCGATTTGCGCCAGCCATGGACCGAGGTCCTCAGGCAATTGTTCGTCGATCTCGCGGCGAAGCTGCTGGGCAACGGCGGGGCTTTCGCCAGCGGTGGAGATAGCGATTTGCAAATCGCCGCGGCGGACGATTGAGCCGAAGTAAAAATCGCAATGGGGCGGGTCGTCGACGCTGTTGACGAGGATTCCGCGGCGGACCGATTCGCGATAGACAGCGGCATTCACTTCGGGGTTGTCAGTCGCGGCGATGACGACGAAATTGCCGTCGAGGTCTTCGAGCCGGAAGGTGCGCTGGATCCACTCAATGCGGCCCTCGCTTGCAAGCCGGCGGATCTCGGGTTTTGCATCAGGCGCGATGATGCGCAGTCGAAGGCCGGTGGGCAGGAGCGTGTTGAGCTTTTCGAATGCGACGATTCCGGCGCCGACCAGCAGAGCGGGCCGGCCGTCGAGTTTAAGGAAGATCGGAAGCAAGCTCATCGTGGCCTCAGTCTGCAACCGCGTGCGGGACGCGGCCGTTGGGGAGATCGCGCTCGACCGGCACGAGAACTTCTCCGGCGAGATAAGCGCGCAGTTCGTCGTTGGAGTGGCGGGCGAACCATGCGCGGAGATTCTCATCGAACACCCGCGTGGCAAGGTATTTGCGCAGCAGGCGGGCGATGGCTTCGGGAACCAGCGACGCCGGAGTGCGATAGCCGACCGGGCGGGCGACGCCGGCGTGCTTGCCAACGGAGCCGCCGAGGCAAAAGTAATAGGCGTCGACCAGTTCGCCTTCGTGCTTGATCTTCTTGCCTTCGATGCCGATGTCGGCGATCCAGTGCTGGCCGCACCCGTTGGGACATCCGGTGACATGGAGGCGAAGCTGCTGATCGAATTGCGGGACGCGCTCTTCGAGTTCGTCGACGAGCCAACGCGTGAAGCCTTTTGTCTCGGTGATGGCGAGTTTGCAGAACTCAGTGCCGGTGCAGGCGACCGCTCCGCGCCAGAAAGGAGAGGCTTCGACATGGAGGCCGATGGCGCCAAGTTCGCGGACGAGGTCGTGCGCCTTTTCATTCGGAACATCGATGAAGAGCAGGTTCTGCGAGACGGTTGCACGCAGGGCTCCGCTGCCATATTTATCGGCGAGGTCGGCTGCGGCTTCCAATTGTTCTCCTGTCAGGCGGCCGCGCAGCACCGAGGCTCCCACGTAGCTGAGGCCGGGCTGGCGCTGGCGATGGATGCCGACGTGATCGCGCAGGGTCTCATCGGGAACTACTTCGGGAACGCCGGGGAGGAGATTGAAGTCGAGGCGCGATTGGAGTTCGTCGAGGAAACGTATCTGTGTCCATCCTTCTTTCATGAAGAGATACTTCAGCCGGGCGCGATCGCGGCTTTCGCGGAGGACCTGTTGGTCGCGGAAGATTTCGGTGATGGCCCGGACGACCGGGACGGCCTGGTTGGGGAGGATGAATGCGTCGAGACGAAGGGCGAGATGCGGCTCGTTGGAGAGGCCGCCGCCGACGCGCACGGAGAAGCCGACTTGCCCGTTGTGCTCGGCGGCAGTGAGGGCAATGTCGTTGATCTCGGGGTAATTGCACCAGGTGCGGCAACCGCTGACGGAGATCTTGAACTTGCGGGGAAGATTGTAGAAGTCAGAGTTCGCCGTGAGCAGGTGCGCGACCTCGAGAGCGATAGGCGAGGCGTCGATGATCTCATCGTGCGCCACACCGGCGAGCGGGCAGCCAGTGACGTTGCGAACCACGTCGCCGCAGGCGCCTTTGGGTGAGAGGCCGATGGCATCCAGCGCGTCGACAACCTCGGGCAGCGACTCGATGGTGAGCCAGTGGAGCTGAATGTTCTGGCGCACGGTGATGTCGGCGAGGTTGCGCGCGTACTTGCGCGTAAGTCCGCCGATGGTTCGAAGCTGGTGGGACGAGATGATGCCGTTGGGGATGCCGACGCGCATCATGAGGTAATCGGTGGCGAGGCCCTCGCCGCCTTTGCCGCCGGTGGCGCCAACGCCGTCACCCTGCGTGTAGATGCCCCACCACTTGAAGTAGAAGCCGGCCCACTCGGGGATCACGCTGGAGCGGCCCTCGCGCGCAAACGTACGCACTTCGTCGAATGCTTCCCAGGGATTCTTTGCGCGTTTAAGTCGCTCGGCGCGCTGGGCCTTTGTCTCTTTAGGTTGAACAGCTTCAGTCATAGGACCTCTCTTAGGGGAATGGGCTGGAAACAGAAAGCCCGCGGCAGCTTAGGGCTGTCTCGCGGGCTTTCGGGTAAACCTGGGAATGAAGAACTGACCGTTATCGGGCCGAGGTCACCTGATGCGCGCGAGGCGGCATACAAAGGCGACAACAGGTCCGAACGTCCATGCAACGATCTTCGCAGGAAGCTAGGGGAATTGCAACTGTCGCATTCGCGTTCGCTGGATGGAGCGTGGTTTTTCGATCAACTTCCCTCGCGAGTATTTCGCTGCAAAGCCGTTTTGTTTGTTGAACGTGCGATGCTGCACTGCGCTTTTTGTATGCCGCTGGCATTCTTCCTGAAGAAGGCATCAAGCAGCGAAGGCGCAGGCTGATGTAGCCTGCGCCTTCAGATTGTTTCTGATTCCCTGTTAAGGCTTTTGTGCGGTCGCCGCTTTCACAAGCGCTTCCACTGGCGCCACGATCATGTCGCGCAGGACAGCCTGCGGCTTTTCTGCGGCTTTCAGTGTTTGGATATCGGTTTGCATGGTTGTTGCATCGGGCAGCCGGTGATTCTGGATGTCGTCGAGCGCACGCAGCCCGATGGATGAGACCTGTGCCAGAGCCTGCGACACGGGAACGAGTTCTGCGGTCATGTCGGAGCGCTGCAGAGAGGGTTGGAGCATTGCGTCGTTGTCGCGCCAGAGTGTAAGCCAATTCCTGACCTGCTGCCATTGCTCGGGCGATGCGTTGCCGGCGACGATCGCGGCGACGATTTCATTGAATCTGCGCGCGGTATTGCTTTCGGGTGGGACAGCGTCGACCAGGCGGTTCAGCGGCGAGTACCAGTCATACTCCTTCAACTCTTCGCGCTGATAGCCGACGGGCGGCTGTACCACGCTCGCCAGAACGGCAAGATACTTCGGATCGGCGTTGCCCGACATGCGCTGTAGCATAGGGCGTGTGAAGGACTGGTGGGTGAGGCCGTAGAACTCGAGTTTGTCCGATACGACTGCCATTCGGGCATACATGGAGTTCACATCGCGCACTTCCTGCGCAGACCACAGGCGCTCGGCGATGGCTGCGGTGCGGGGCCAGATGCGGCTGTCAATGATCTCGGGAGTCGTGAATTCGCTCCACATGGTCGCTTCGCCACCGAGGACGAGTTTCTTCTGCTCGGGTGTCAGGTTCGCGCCATCGCCGCCGAGGGGATCCACAAGATAGTGCTCGGCCGCAGACTGGTTCAGATCAATGTAATAGCCGTTGGAGAGAATTGCGCGATTGCCCTGGCGTACCGCTGCTGCAAGGCCCGTGGGACCGCGCCAGGAATGGATGACTACGTCCTTGGGCGTGTCGGGCTCCAGCACCTCGTCCCAGCCAACCATGATGAGGTGGTGCGCGGCGACCAGCTTCTGGACGCGCCCGGTGAAGTAGGATTGCAGGGCCGCGTTGTCCTTCATGCCGTGAGCGCGCATGAACTCCTTGACGCGCGGGTTGGCATCCCACTCCTTGCCGTTGCACTCATCGCCGCCGACGTGGAAATAGGCATCGGGGAAGATGGTGGTCATCTCGCCGATGAAATGGTCGATGAACTCGAAGGTGGTTTCGCGGCTGGGGTCCATCGCGGGGTCGAAGACGCCCCACTTCGTTTCAATCTTGTAAGGGCCCTTGCCGCTGGCGAGATTCGGATAGCCCACGAACCACGCGGTGGTGTGGCATGGCATGTCGAACTCGGGTACGACTCGGATACCGCGATCGCGGGCATACTCGACAATCTCGCGCATTTGCGCCTGCGTGTAGAAAAGGCCGTTCGATCCTTTGCCGGTCAACTCTGGGTAGATCTTGCTTTCAGCACGGAAGCCTTGATCCTCAGAGAGGTGCCAGTGGAAGACGTTCATCTTCACGGCTTCCATGCCATCGAGGTTACGCTTGATCACGTCTACGGGCTGGAAATGACGGCCGACGTCGATCATGAGTCCCCGCCAGAGAAAGCGGGGCTCGTCGTCGATGACAACTGCAGGGGCGCTGAAGCCTTCTGACGTGATCGTCACCAGTTGCAGAAATGTCTGGAGGCCATGCATCGCGCCGACCGGGTTGGGCGCTGTGAGCACCGCGTGGGTGGGGGTGACTTCGAGGTGATACGACTCGTTTTCGCCGACCCGCAGGACGGCATCGCTGGGACCAGTCGTCTTGACCACAAGCGTCGGCTCGCTGCTTGTGACGTCATCGTGGTAGGGGATTCCCGTTTCACGCGAAAGCGTGTTGATGAAGCGCGTGAGCGCCGATTCGAGACGGGTGTCTTTATAGCCTTCGAGCCCGACGGTGAAACTGCCATCGATCTTGAGGTGCCCTTCGCCTTGTGTTACGTGCAAGGGCATCGGCATGAGGGGAAGTGAACCGGTCGTCTGCCCGTGAAGGACAGAAAGATTCAGAGGAAAAGCACAAATGCAAATAGCGAGAGCCAGGCGCTTACGGATGGAAACTTTCATAATTCACCCCGCTGGAGATCGAGAAAAGTTGAGTGCAACGGTTCATGGCAATACAGATCATGCCAATGAGCATTTCGACGTTGATTGATCATTATAGAGCCTAGAGTTCGGCACAGGCGAAGGAATATGTGCTCAGAGGGGAGGACTGGCAGCCGGTTCGGTTCTTTCCTTTTAGCAGAGGCGGAAATGGGATGCGCACGCTCATGAGCAAGGGGACTTGTTTTCCTATAGTTGCTTGCGTCGGGGGAACAGCGGAGCGGAGTTGCAGGATCTGACGAAATATCACGTGATCGCTATTGAGTAAATTAGTCAAAACAATGGAATAAATGGCTAGATTTATTGGTGAATTGACAAAAGAGGATGAAAAAAGATGCCTTCCCTTAGCATAAGCGTGTAGAATCGTTCCGTCATGCCAGAGACACTGAATGGACGCTGCGAGCAAATCATCAAGTTTCTGTTGCGAGTAGGCACTGCAAGTATTGAAGAGATTCTTTCAGTCGCAGGTTCCTCGGCACCCAGCATTCGTCGCGATCTGGCCCGGCTTGAAAATCGCGGATTGATTCGCAGAACCCACGGTGGGGCGACTCTGGTTGAGCCGCTACTGTACGAGCCTTTTCGCTATGACAGCTCGTTCCTGGCGCGCGAACAGAGGTATGCGGTAGAGAAGCGCCGCATCGGACTGGCAGCGGCTGAGCTGGTTCAGCCGAACGAGACGATCGGGCTTTCGGCGGGAACGACAACCACGCATATCGGTCGCTCGCTTCGCCATCGCGAAAAGATCCAGGTAATCACGAATGCGATCAATATCGGCATGGAACTGTGTAATCAGCCTGGTGTTCGCACTTACCTGACGGGCGGGGTTATTCCGTGGGCGTGGTCGTTTTCGCTCACTGGAAACGCGGCTCTCGAGTTCCTTGACGATGTCTATATGGACAAAGTGTTTCTGAGTGTCACCGGCCTTGATGCCGAACGCGGCGCCACAACGTTGGAGACAGACGAAGCCCTGATCTACCGCAAGATGCTCAAGCACTCGAAGCAGGTGATCGTTGTTACGGACTCGAGCAAATTCGGCAACGTGAGCCCGGCTTTCATCTGCCCGACGAGCGAGATTCACACCATAATCACGAATACCGGTGCTTCTGCCGAGATGCTTGCGCCGTTTGAGCGGCAGGGGATTCGCGTCATTCGGGCGTGAGGCATGCAACTGTTTGCAACCGGTGCAATTGATCTACTGATCAAATCGGAACGGATCACCCCAAAGCCTCGAAATCCGCCCCCCAGCCTTCAGCGCCCGACTCGAGGTTTCAGTTGGCACAATTTCCAATAAAGCTAATATATTGATAAATTTAACGTATTCGTTCGTTATTTGGCATGGGCCGATAACCGAGCTTAACCTCCCTGTGTTGCCTATCGCTCCTTTGATCAAAAGTCAATATTGATTCGATCATTAAGCAGCATTAGCTAAATCGATTTGATTGTTTCTGCCTTGTTCGATCATTTTGTTGTTGAATTTGACTCGAAAAGGAAGTATTGTTCTCCGCAATGACAAGAAGTGCGTCTGCCGCTCTTGGAAGACACAGCGGCATTGATGCCGGCGAGAGCCCCCGTTCAGAGGAACGCCGGTTGTTTCTGCAACACCTTGGGAGGCGTAATGCATTTACAGAAAAGCCCATCAATGATCCAGGCGTGGCCGATGTGCGAGCGGTTCTCCGTTTTTACGTCGGTGGTCTGGCAGCCGGTCTTTTTCGAGGAATCCCAGGGCGAATCCGTTCAGGGGTACTGCTCTTGAACTCACCCGTCGGTACGCGTGCGTATATCGACACCACGAGATCAAAGGAAAGGTGTGATGGCAATGATTGACCTGAATCGGGTTCTCAATCAAAGTCTTTCATCGATGCGTTCCAATGTTGGCCCTGGGAGCCTCATCGGGAGGAGCCAGAGCCTGAGGCGAGCTCTTATTGGGCTCATTGCGATAATTCTCCTCGTCTGCCCTGTCATGAGCAGGGCGCAGGAGTTAACGGCGACCCTGAGCGGAATCGTCACCGATTCGACAGGCGCGGTCATTCCGAATGCGACGGTGACCATCACACTCAATGGTGTGGGTGGCGCCGCTCGTGTCGTTCAGGCGGATGGGACCGGTTTCTACAGAGCGACCAATCTCCTGAACGGCACGTACACGGTGAAGGTGGTGGCGACAGGCTTTGAAACCTTTGTCGGAAAGAACATCACGCTGGATGTCGCGGAGAAGCATGCACTGAACGTGCAGATGAAGACGGGTTCTGTCAGCACGACCGTTACAGTGGAGGACAACCCGGTCTCGGTCGATACGGAAAGCGCAGCGCAGGCTGCCACGATTTCCGGATACCAGATCAACGAGCTCGAACTCAGCAGCCGCAGCTTTCAGCAACTGGTTGGATTGCAGCCGGGTGTCGTCAACGAGCAGGGGGATGAAGTAGGCGCGGGCGGCACGGCACTTGCTGTCAACGGCGCTCGCACTACCGCCAACAACTGGACTGTGGATGGCGCTGACATTAACGATAGCGGCTCGAATGGGACCATTACGAACGAGCCGAGCGTTGATTCCATCCAGGAATTCACCCTGGCGCGAGGCAGCTACGACGCGGGCTATGGGCGTTCGGGCGGCGGCCAGGTGGTGGTTGCAACCAAGAACGGCACCCGCGATTTTCACGGGGACGTGTTTGAGTTTGTGCGCAACACCATGTTCGATGCGAACGACTACTTCAACAAGCAGACACAACTGGCGAATGGAGAGCCGAACAAGAACGGCGTGAACCACCATAACGATTATGGCTTCACCATCGGCGGTCCGTTCTTCATCCCCAGGGTTTACAACACCGACAAGAAGAAGACGTTCTTCTTCTGGTCAGAGGAGTGGCGCAAGATCAACTCGCCGGGCAACACGAGCATGCCGGTGGCGACTGCACAGGACCTGGCAGGCACGATTCCGGATCTTAATGTGAATGGCGTCTACTATCCTTACGTGCCCCAGGTTGCCAACAGCAATTGCACCCTGGTTCACGATTCGGCAAGCCACACAACGCAAATCCCGACGAGCTGCTACAGCTCCAACTCGCAGGTCTACCTCACCAATATATTTGCCAATTCGAAATACGCGGCAAACAGCGGCGGCAACCTCAACTTTCTGTACTCGCAGAAGAATAACTTCCACGAGGACATCGTGCGCGTGGATCATTACTTTAATGAAAAGGTCCACTTCTTTGCGCGCGGCATGAACGACGATATGCCGGTGAATGCACCGATGGGTCTGTGGGCCGGGCCGAACTATCCCGGCCTGGTGAACACGACGGTCGATTCTCCAGGCAAGAACGTGGTCGGGAACCTGACGTGGACCATCTCGTCCAAGGTCGTGAACGAGGTTGAGTTTGTTTACGCGCAGGGTACGTATAACTCGACGATCGCATCCGGCCAGTTCGCCACTGACCCAACGCTGTTCAAGTCTATGACGAACAACTGGGCGTATACCGATCCCTACGGCCGCATGCCGGCAGTCAACATCACAGGTATTCAGGGATTCTCACCGGGCTCGGCTCCGTGGAAAGAGCGCAACCTCGACCGCAGCTATTTCGATAACCTTGCGATCACCCTCGGACACCACACTGTCCGCACGGGGTTCCAGTTCCAGCAGATGATCAAAACTGAGAACGCGGTCTCCGGTGGGCCGAGTTTCTCGTTCGCGAATCAATTCACAACGACTGACTCGACGGGAAAAATCTACTCTGCTCCTAACGAGTGGAGCTTCGGCGACTACCTGCTGGGCGATGTACAGACCTACACGCAGGGCAGCCGGGACATCATCCCCGATCTGCACTACATCAACAGCGAAGCCTACGTACAGGACGACTGGAAGATCAACAAGAAACTGACCATCAACCTTGGGGTTCGGTGGAGCGCATTCCCGTCGCCTGCCGACGTAAAGAACACGCTGAACAACTTCGACACGAAGATCTACAGTGCGTCGAAGGCACCAGTTATCGATCCGTCAAGCGGTCAGTTTGTATCGGGGCAGACCTTGAATGGCCAGCCGCTGATTCCGGCCACCTATGCCAACGGCATCATCTTCCCGCAGGGAACTGCGTGCAGCGCGGCGCAGGCAATCGCTCCGCAGGTCACCTGCTCGCCCTACAGCAATCACATCAACCCCGACAAGAAGACAAACTTCGGGCCTCGCCTCGGGTTTGCCTATAACCCGGATGGCCGTGGCATCACCTCCATTCGCGGCGGTTTCGGAGTCTTCTACGATCGTCTGCTGAACGGCATATGGGAGCAGAACGCATTCCAGGATCCGCCGCTGCTGCAAACAACCACCATCACCAACACGCACTTCGACGCCCCGTCGGGATCGAATGTGGTTTCGTACGGCCCGAACGGACTGACCGCGACGGGTACGCCGACGTTCCGCGTACCGAACTATGCAAACTACAACCTCTCGGTTGAGAGACAACTGCTGCCTACGACCGTTCTCGAGGTCGCTTACGTCGGCAATGTGGCACGTCACCTGCTTGGCGAGTTCGATATGAACCAGCCAACGGTCTCCGTTCGTAGCAGCAACCCGGGCGTTGATGTAAACGCAATTCGCCCGTACCTTGGTTATGCGCAAATCCACGATCGCGGGCCGCTCTTCACCAACAACTACAACTCGCTCCAGATCTCCCTCAATCACCGTTCGACGAAGGGACTGACGGTGGGCGTCGCGTACACGTGGTCGAGGGATTTGACAACCAATTCCAACGATCGCGGGTCCGCGGCGACGAACTCCTACAACTTCAAGGAGGACTATGGTCCGGCATCGTACAACACGCCGCAGATGCTGATCGTGAACTATGTTTATGATCTGCCGTTCTTCAAGGGACAGCGGGGCCTTGAGGGTCACGCGCTTGGCGGTTGGGAGGTGTCGGGCATCACGCAGTTCGTTTCCGGTTCGTCTTTTGAAGTCACGCAGAATACTGATCCATTTGCTGCATACGGTTCGAACGGTCTGGGCATGGTTGTAAACGGCTCCACGTCGATTCGTCCCGACCAGGTGAGTTCGATTCACAAGACCAAGAAGGTACTCGAGTGGTTTTCGACCGATTCATTTGAAACGGCGGCCGGCCACTTCGGGACTGAGGGATCGAATCCACTGATCGGACCGGGCGTCCAGAACTGGGACCTCGCCGCGATCAAGAACACGAATATTGGCGAACATGTTCGGTTCCAGCTTCGTGGTGAGTTCTTCAATGCATGGAATCATGCCAATTTCAACGGTGTTGATTCCACCATTGGCGACCAGAATTTCGGACAGGTCACTTCAACACACGAGCCGCGCAGGATCCAACTCGGCGCCAAGCTTTACTTCTAGCCAGGTTTGCATCACTCTCCTGAAGGCCGGAGCTCACGCTCCGGCCCTCTTTTTTGACTACCTGCCGGATCTACTTTTCGTGTGTCTGCTTCGCCGTTCCCGCATCTTTGGTTGCGGGTATTGCCGACATGATCTTCAGCAGTCGATCGTCTTCGGCCTTGTTCAGCCTGCTTGCCTTGTCGAATTCGTCCTTGGCCTGCGCTGTCATCCCCATCGAGCGATAGAGTCGCGCCAGCCTGTAGTGCGCATTCACATTCTTCGGCGACAGTTTTGCGGCTGTTTCCAATTCGACCCTGGCGTCCTGTTTTCGATCGGTTTCCACGTAAACGATTCCGAGGTCGAGGTGTTGCATTGGAATGTTCGGATCGATCTTGCCGATCTGTTCCAGCAGCGGTCGCGCCTCATCCATCTTGTTCATCTGCATTTCTGTATCGGCAAGATAAAGCACTGCCTGGAGGTGATGCGGATCGTTCTCGATCTCCCGTTGGAACTCCTCTGCTGCCTCAGGGTACTGTCCCTTGGTCCACAGCAGGTAGCCCAGGCCAAAATGCACATTTGGCTCTTTCGGATTTGCGACTACAGCCGCCCGAAACTCGCGAATTGCGCCCTCGGGGTCCTTCATTTCGTCCAGGGCCTCTCCCACCAGCATGTCAGCCTCTGCCGACTCGGCATTCAGCGCGATCATGCGGTGGTATGTGTCCAAGACGCACGGATACTGGTTTGAGAGCAGGCAACTGTGCGCCAGGGTCAAAAGGAGGGTGAGGTTCTGCGGGTCGTGCTCCGAGGCACGCTTCAGGAGCGGAGAGGCGTCCGCAAAGTGTCCAAGCCCGTACTGTGACATCCCGATCAGGATTGTCAGGCGTTGATCGTCCGGTTGCGCCTTGAGCAGCGGATCGAGGTCCGCAATGGTCTGCTGGTAGTCGCCCGCTTTGAACAGCGCCAGTCCGAGATTCAGCCGCAGCCCCGGCATCCGGGGATTCAGAGCCATGGCCCGCTTGTAGCACGCGATTGCCTCTGCGTAGTGTTCCTGCCTCGCCTCGATGAGGCCCATGTGCGCCAGAGGCTCAGGATTCGTGGGATACCGCGTGGCAAGCGCGCTCCAGGCCGCTTCAGCTTCGGGGAGTTTCCCTTCGCGTTCGAGGGAGAAAGCGACCCCGCCCGGATCCGTTTGCGCCAATGAGACCGCCGCCATAACCACGGCAACAGCCCCAATCGCGAGAATTTGTTTTGGCACTCGACTCGATCTCACAGCGACCTTGATTGGACTCTATTCTAGACGCTGTTTGATTCGAGCGTGACGGGATCAGCAGGCCCGAGCGCGCCGCGACAATGCCGGTGATGCTCCAGCGTCCGGGCACTGCGCTGCAATCCGCGGTTGGGATAAGAAGGTTTTTTCGGGGCCGATTGCAAGGTCGTAAATTGGACAGATCGACTCCGCCTTAGGTGCCTATCCAGGCATAAGCGTCTTAGCCCCGTATATGTGAGACGGGTCACAAATTCACAAGCAAAGAAGCCCCTGCCGGGAACTAATTCACGGAAATGTAACGCTGCATTGAGCAATCCTTCATGCCCGAAGCCTCCACTCTGGGAAGGGACGCTCTCACTTAATTCTGATGTTCTTTGGAGGCAGCAATGCGCAACCGTAGTTTGCTCCTTTCGATAATCCTTGTCTGTTTCCTTTCAGCGTCACTGGCTTCCGGCCAGGCGGGGAAAGGAACCATCACGGGTCAGGTGAAAGACAAACAAGGTGCGGCGCTCCCGGGCGCCACTATCACGATGCAACCCCAGATTCGGCCCATTGTGTCCGATGGGCAGGGCGGCTTCACCATCACTGAAATGAATCCGGGGACCTATGCCATAACCATTTCCTATGTCGGATTCGCACCGTATACGAGCAGCGTGACAGTCGTCGCCGGCCAGTCTGCGAACATCAACGCGGTCCTCGCCGTGGCATCGCGAAACGACGATGTTCTTGTGACTGCCGAACGGCCATTTGGCGAAGCGGAAGCCATCAACGAGACGCGCGCAGCCGAAAACATCCTTCAAGTGCTGCCGGCGGACGTAATTACTTCGTTGCCAAATGCGAATATTGCGGACGCACTCGGACGCATGCCGTCGGTGACAATCGAACGCGACGAAGGCGAAGGCAAATATGTACAGATTCGCGGCACGGAACCGCGACTCAGCAACACCATGGTCGACGGCGTATCGATTCCTTCGCCGGAATCCGGAGTCCGGCAGATCAAGCTCGACACGATCGCATCGGATCTTGTGGACTCGATCGAAGTCAACAAGACACTCCAGGCCAACATCGACGCCGACGGTATTGGCGGTTCGGTAAACCTGGTGACCAAGACTGCGAGCGATACACCTTCCATTAGTCTGTATGGGGTTGGCGGATACACACATATCATCGGTGGACGGGACGTGTACCAGGGCGGTGGAACCATGGGTCGCCGTTTTCTCGCGAACAAGAAGCTGGGTGTACTGATCGGTGGCACTTACGACTACAACGGTCGCGGCATCAACGACATTGAGCCGTATCCGTATGCCGGAAGCGTAACACCCCACTACAGCACCATGGACTTCCGCGACTACATCTACAACCGCACGCGCTGGGGCGCCAGCGGAAGTGTGGATTATAAGTTCAACCAAGAGTCGTCAATCGCTATCCGCACCCTGTTCTCCACCTTCCGCAACTGGGGCAACAAATGGGTCTTTACCATGAATGACGGTGCTGCTCCCAATTACAGTCAGGACTGGCGCCGCCCGAACATGGCCATCTACAGCACGTCTCTGCAGGGCAAGCACATTTTCAACGCCAACACGATCCTCTGGAATGTGTCTGTTTCGCGCTCCAGGTCGCTCGGCGGAGGCGGCGGTGCCAACTTCCCGTGGATCGGTGACCCGAATGTCGCCTGCACCAACGACGAGAGCATCGCGACAAGCCAATACCGCCCCGCGTGGACAGGCTGCGTCGGCCCGGGTGCGACTGGCGCGGACAATGGATTCGACGTCAATAACTATGGATTCGTTGAGTTCGACTACCCGACCTTCGGCCAGAGCGTCCAACTTAATTTGCAGGCATCTGGTTCCTACGCCAGGCTCTACCATATGGGTTCGCACTACGGAACATTCGAATTCGGTGCGAAGATCCGCAACGCGCACAAGTTCGACGACACCTATAACTCCTCGTGGTGCACGGATTCCTCCTGTGGAGGCTCAGGTCCGATCCCGATCGCCCAGCATCCCGAGTGGAGCAGTACCTTCACCGATCCCGACTACTACGACGGAACGTACGGCGGTAAATACCCCGCCGTTACCGACTGGGGCAAGCTGAAGGGTTGGGTTCAGAGCAATCAAAGCCAGCTGTTCTTCGTCGGCGGTCCCGGGGTGAACTCGAACAACTACGATCTCATAGAGCGCATCCCCGCGGGCTATGTGATGAACACAATCGAACTCGCCAGCCGCGTACGCCTGGTCACCGGCCTGCGAATCGAGGCTACACACCTCGATACTACGAGCTTCGACGAGACGACGAACACCCTTTCATATAAGGCGGGAGGAGATTACACCGATATCCTCCCCAGCGCCTCGCTTCGATTCGCGCTCGATAAGGACTCTGACCTGCGCCTTGTCTATGGACGAGGCGTCTCGCGCCCTGATCCGCAGGACGTCTCTGCGGCCGTCGGTCAACCGACACTGAATCAGACCCCGGTCACCATCAGCATCGGTAATCCCAACCTTCAGGCCGAATTGGCCAACAACTACGACCTTCTCTACGAGAGATACCTCAATCCTTTGGGTCTGATCCAGGCAGGTTACTTCTATAAGGACCTGACTAAACCAATCGCATACGAGACGTTCTTCTCGACCGCGACTTTTCCTCACGTTCCGCCCGGAACCCGGGTCCAGGTCACCGAGCCGATCAATGCGGGCAGTGCGTACGTCCAGGGATTCGAAATCGGATTCCAGCAGCGCCTGTCTTATCTTCCCAGCGTCCTCGGTGGAGCAGGGCTTTCGGCCAATTACAGCCACACCAGCTCGACGGCCCGCGATCTGCCCAATCGTTCGGATCAGCCCGCCCTTCTGCGCGATGCTCCCAACACGTGGAACATCAGCCCGACCTACGACACCAAGCGGTTTTCCATGCGCGTAGGCATGACCTTCGACGGCACCATGATCTATCAATACAACTGGGCTGACGGGGCAGATAACATCGGTCCCAAGGGGCCTGCTGGAGACAACTATCTGTATGGGCATTTCCAGTTCGATACCCAGGCTTCGTACAAACTCCCCCTGGGGTTCCAGGTATATGCCTACGGCCTGAACCTGAACAACGAAGTCTTCGGGTTCTACAACGGGAGCCCACAGTATGTTGTACAGCGCGAGTACTACCATCCCACTTATGCAGCTGGGCTTCGGTGGAATTCTCGACACGAATAATTGCCGCTCCCTTGAGCACTGGCCGGCGCACAAAGAATCTCTGCGCCGGCCAGTTTTTCTTTGATTCTGTTACGAAGGCAAAGCGCACCATCACGGACGGAACCTTCTGCGTCCTGGTTGTAGGACAATAGATCAAGAACGAGCACATCCAAGCAGGCCAATCCAATGGAGCCCATGATCTTCCTGCGTACTTCAAACGCTGTTATCCGTACCATTGTTTTGCTCAGTGGTTTTTCAGTCCTTACGAACAGTGCCATCTGTGCGCAGGATTCTCAGCCAGCTTCTTCTGACTCCGCCGTGCAGAAGATGGGCCCTGTGGGCGAGCAGGAAGCCAAGCCTGCCACTGCGGCTCCACCGGTTGCCAGCGTGGTTGACCCCGGCGTGATTCCCAGCCGTCAGGGAATCAGCCCGGGGGGTCTGCAGAGCATCTTCGAGAGCAGAGTCTACGGCGTTGCCTTCGGTGACAACGGCGATTCCATCTATGCGGCAGTTGCCGGTCAGAAAGGCTCGTACGTCTACCGGATCGACTTGAAGACCAATCAGATGATGAGCGTCGTGAGCACCCCGGTGGCTGCGGGAATGCAGGGACTGACCTTCGATCCGGTGACTCATACACCGCTCCTGAGCGGATTAGTTGGAGGAGGTAAGCGGAAAGATTCAGTCGGGCAACTCGTTGCGCTCAGCGGCAAAAACACCGTGCTTGCAGATGATTTGGGATCGCATCAGATCGGAAGCATTGGGGTAGGTCGGTCAAAGAATTCGCAAGGACAGAGGCTTGCGGTTGTGGCCCTGACCTTCAACGACGAAGCAGCGCTGATTGACCTCGATGCCAAAGAAGTAGTCCGCAGAATCAAGATCGGAATTGCGCCGTTTGGCGTCGTCGTCAGTACAGATAGCTCGGTTGCATACGTCAGCAACTGGGGCGGACGCTTCCCAAAGGCGGGAGAACGCACTGCGGCCACTGGACCTGAGGCAAATTCCGACCAGGCGCTGGTCGATGAGAGAGGGGTGGCTTCGAGCGGAACCGTAACGAGAATCGATCTGGTCTCAGGCAACGTGATAGCAACGATCGATGTAGGGCTGCATCCGTCGGGGCTCGCGTGGGACGAAGCGCATCACCGGATCTACGTGGCGAACAGCAACTCCGACTCGATCTCGATTGTCGACACAGTTACTAATCGATTGGTCGAAACAATCTCAGTGCAGCCGTTCAGCAAAAATGTCGCGGGTATAGCGCCGGAGTCGGTCGCCCTCTCGCCGGATAACCGGACGCTCTACGCTGCATGCGCCGGGATCAATGCCGTGGCTCTGTTCGATCTCACCGCGGCACATCCGCGCCTGGCCGGACTCATCCCCACCGGATGGTACCCGAACCATGTGGCGGTCAGTCCGGACGGGAAGACCATCGCGGTTTCGACTCTGCTCGGTGTGGGGTCTGGCTGGAATAGTCCCGGCCTCCTGGCGCGCGAACGCCGCGACGGCATGAAGCCCGAACTGAATATCCATCGCCGCTACGTTCACTCCGATCGCGGGAGCGTCCATATCATCGAGGTTCCCGATGAGGACGAGCTGAGCCGCTACTCGATCGCGGTTGCGGAAAACAACCACATGACCTTGCGTGGCGAGTTAGTCTCAGCGGCTGATGTGCAATCGAAGCCGAGTCTCAACGCAAAGCCGCGTCCCGTTCCTGTGCGCGCCGGCGAGCCATCGACGATCGACCACGTGGTCTACATCATCAAGGAGAACCGCAGTTATGATCAGTATTTCGGCTCGTTGGGTAAAGGAAATGGCGACCCGAGCCTGAATGTGTACGACGACGATGTCATTCCGAATCAACGGAAACTGGCCCGTAATTTTGTGCTGCTTGACAACTTCTATGCCAACGGTGGAAACAGCGCCGATGGCCACCAATGGCTCACCCAGGCGGCCGAAACAGATTATGCCTATTGGCCCGGCTACAACGGGCGAAGCTATCCGAAGAACGGAGACGACCCTCTGGCCTTTGCCGGTTCCGGCTTCTTGTGGGATCATCTTACGGCGCACCACAAGACCTTTGCCGATTTCGGCGAATACGTCGGCGAAATGGCAGGAAAAAACGAAAACATCCGCGCGGATTTCCTCGAAGATTACAGGCAGGGCAGTGATTTCACGGGCAAATTCAAGACCAAAGCCCCCATTGCGCGGTTGAATCAGTACGTCATTCCGGATTACCCCGCGTACGGTCTCAGGGTTCCCGACGTTGTGCGTGCACGCATCTTTCTGCGCCACCTCAAAGCTTGGGAGTCTACCGGAACCATGCCCAATCTCGTGATGATCCAACTCCCATCCGATCATACGGCGGGAACGACGCCGGGATTCTCCACACCGAAGGCCTGCCTCGCCGACAACGATCTCGCCGTGGGCCAGGTCGTTGAAGCGATTTCCCATTCGAAGTTCTGGAAGTCAACACTCGTATTTATCGTCGAGGATGACGCGCAGGATGGGCTCGACCACGTGGATGGACACCGAACCGTCGCGCTTGCCGTCAGCCCCTACACCAAGCGCGGGACTATCGATTCCACCTTCTATTCTCAGGTGAGCATGGTCAAGACCATTGAGCTGATCCTGGGCGTACCCCCGATGTCGATCTTCGACTTGATTGCAAATGATATGCGACGGAGTTTTCAGTCGACGCCGGACCTGACGCCCTATCAAGCCATCGAGCCGGTTCAATCCATCTACGAGCGCAATCCCGATGTGAAGGCGCTCAATGGACAAAGCAAACTGGATGCAATCGCTTCTCGAAGTATGGATTGGCACGAGCCGGATGATGTCCCCACCGAAGAGCTGAACCAAATCCTCTGGCGCAATGCCAAGGGAACGGAATACCCAGTCTGGAAGCGGGGCGCGGCAATCTTTCAGTCCTGGGCATCCCAATAGAGGCGCAGTTCGGGCCACGGATCCGCCGCATTGGGGAGAATGATGCAATGAAGCGCGCGTTTGTCATCGGCTCCGGGCCAAACGGACTCTCCGCGGCCATCGTGCTGGCGCAGGCCGGACTCGACGTCGAGGTCCTCGAGGCCGAGGAAGTTCCCGGCGGAGGCGCCCGCACTCTGCCGCTCACCCTGCCGGGATTCCTGCACGACTTCGGCTCGGCCGTTCACCCCATGGCCGCCGGATCGCCGTTCTTCTCGACCCTTCCGCTGGGCCAGCACTGCCTCGCGTGGGTCCATGGACAGGCGCCTCTTGCGCATCCGCTCGACGACGGCACAGCTGTGATGCTGGAGCACGACCTCGCCGACCAGGACAGGGAGTTCGGCCCCGATGCTCAGGCGTGGCGATCTCTGGTAATGCCGCTGGTTGAAAACTGGGATACATTCGCCCAAGACGTTCTAGGGCCGGTACTGCGCATTCCGCGGCATCCGTTTCTGATGGCGCGATTCGGCATGGCTGCATTTCAACCGGCGCGAAAACTGGCGATGCACCATTTTGAACATCCGCGAACCCGAGCGCTGTTCGGAGGACTCGCCGGGCACTCTTTCCTCAACTTCGATGACTCCCTGAGCGCCGCGATTGCGCTCGTGCTCGGCGCTGCTGCGCACAGAGTTGGCTGGCCGGTTCCCCGAGGCGGCTCGCAAAGCATCACCAACGCGCTCATCAGTCACCTGCAGAGTCTTGGCGGCAGAATTCAAACCTCGCGCCGCATCGATGCGCCGGCATTTCGTGAGTGGAATAGACCGGAAACACTGACGCTCTTTGACACATCGCCGCGCCTGCTCGCCGAGATCGCGGGCGACTGCCTTACATCGGGATTCCGCGCGCTCATGGAGCGGTTCAAACTCGCGCCCGGCGTATTCAAAATCGACTACGCGCTTTCCCACCCCGTTCCGTGGCGCGCGTCTGAGTGCCATCGCGCGATCACCGTTCATCTCGGCGGCAGCTTCGAAGAGATCGCAGAATCTGAGACCGCGGTTTCGAAAGGCCAACATCCCGAGAAGCCGTTTGTGCTAGCCGCACAGCCCGCGCTCTTCGATCTGACGCGCGCACCGCAGGGCCGGCACACCTTTTGGGCTTACTGCCACGTGCCGAACGGTTCCACGGTTGACATGACGGAGCGGCTCGAGAACCAAATCGAGCGTTTCGCGCCAGGTTTTCGCGACTGCGTTCTCGCACGCCATGTCTCAACGCCGGCGACTCTCCAGCGGATGAATGCCAACCTGCTCGGCGGCGACATCAGTGGCGGCGCGATGACCATAAAGCAATTCCTCCTGCGCCCAACGGCCCTAACCTACGAGACCAGTGCGCCGAATCTCTTTCTCTGCTCGTCGTCCACTCCTCCCGGCGGCGGAGTCCACGGAATGTGCGGTTTTCGTGCCGCAAGAATCGCTCTCCACAGAGCTCACATTCGCTGACTAAAGGTGCGATTCTTCGCGCGAACAGCGGCTGCGTCCGCGTTCGTGCGTATAGAATTACTCTTCAAGCAATCCAGCAACGTGATCGGGACCCCACGAATGAAAAAGCAGGTAACCGGCAAATCAGGCAAATTGCCGAAGCACCCAGTAAGCCTGAAGCAGCTTGCAGCCCACCTCGGCCTGGATCCGGCAACGGTTTCCGTTGTTCTCAATGATGTGCCTGGCCGGTCGATTCCGCAGCGAACGCGCGATCGGATCAAGGCTGCCGCCCTCGAACTGAACTACCATCCCAACCTGCTGGCCCGTTCCCTCCGCAGCCGCGAAACAAAGACCATCGGCATCCTCGTTCCGGAACTGGGCGACGGCTATCACACGCAGGTGACGAGCGGCATCGGCGACTGCCTCATCCAATCCGGGTACTTCTATTTCACTGCGCATCATCGCCACAAGCCGGAACTCATCGAAGAGTACACGCGCATGTTCATCGGGCGTGGAGCCCAGGGCATTATCGCCGTGGACACGCTGCTGGAGCACCCCATCTCGGTTCCGGTCGTTGCCGTAGCCGGTCATCGGCGCATCAAGGGCATCACCAATGTCGCACTGGACCACCATCGAGCCGCCGAACTCACGCTGTCACACTTGTACTCGCTTGGCCATCGCCAGATCGCTTTCATGCGCGGCCAACCTTTCAGCTCCGATTCCAACGCGCGCTGGAAGGGTCTCGTCTCAGTTGCGGCCGACCTGGGCTTCGCGATCCGGCCGGAGCTCGTCGTCACCCTTGATCGCGATATCTCCTCGCCGGAACTCGGCTATCCAGTCGTCCAGCAGCTTCTCGCAACCGGGACGCCGTTCTCGGCGCTCGTTGCATTCAACGACATCTCGGCGATCGGTGCAATTCGCGCCCTGCAGGATGCAAACCTCCGCGTTCCCGCAGATGTCTCCGTAATTGGCTTCGACGACATCAAGGCCGCGGGATTCACGCTGCCGCGCCTCTCCACCATTCATCAGCCGCTCGAGGAATTCGGCAGAATCGCGAGCGAGTACCTCCTGGGCCGCATCAAGGGAAAGCTCCCGTTGCGGCAGGAGATCGCCGTGCATCCAACTCTGGTAGTGCGTGAATCCACCGGCCCCGTGCGCCGTTGAGTCCCAATTGTGACCGCAGACACTGCTAAGCCAGTGCGGATTCCACCATCCTTCTTGATGCGCCCTTGAAGATCCCAAGACAATCGATTGAGTAGGCTTACCGTGACGATTGACGGTCCACCCTCGGGATTGATACAAAGGCAGCGATATCAATGATTTGGTGTTCAAGGATTCTCCTTCTCGATTTACATTGAGGTTTCGATTCCCCCGGAAAGAACGGAGATACCTGCGCAAGCGGCACGACGAGGAGAGAAAGAGATGCGCAACTGCCTTTTGGGATTTCTGGTAGTCAGTCTGACTCTCGCAGGGTGTGGCGGTGGGGGATCCGGATCCACGAACAACCCGCCGCAAACCGCGGCAACGCCGACCTTCAGCCCGGCGGGCGGGACCTACACCTCAATCCAGTCGGTCACCATCTCTGACACGACGCCGGGAGCCGCGATCTACTACACCACCAATGGATCGACGCCGACCGCGTCGTCGACGCTGTACACCAAGGCCATATCGGTGTCTTCGACAGAGACAATTGAGGCGATTGCTGTCGCCAGCGGATACGCAAACAGTTCTATCGCCTCGGCGACCTATGCCTTCCCGGCTGCAGCCACACCCACGTTCTCGCCCTCCCCCGGCACGTATTACCCCTCGCAATTGGTCACTCTTTCCGACGCAACCACCGGAGCGACGATCTACTACACGCTCGATGGCTCTACGCCGACAACCTCCTCAACGCAATACTCCGCTCCAATCAACGTTACAGCGACCACAACCATCAATGCGATCGCTACGGCTGCCGGCTACGTGCAAAGCGCCGTCGCCAGCGGAACATACACGATCTCCAACGTCTCCGCAGTCTCCGTGGTTCTGAGCACCGACGATCAGAAGAGCCTGATGGCTGCGCAACCCAGTGTCAACTTCACCTCGACGCTGCCCGGTCCGACCGCCAATATCGTTGCCGTTGACGAGACGCAGACTTATCAGACGATCGACGGCTTCGGCGCGGCGATGACCGACTCTGCCGCGTTCCTGCTGCATGAAGTGGTTCCGTCCGCGAATCTCTCCGCTGCGATGAGCGATCTGTTCACGCGCAACGGCAGTGGTATCGGCATCAGCTTCATCCGAAATCCAATGGGCGCATCGGATATCGCGCGAACCATCTACTCCTTCGACGATCTGCCGTCTGGCCAGACCGACCCGACACTCGCGTCATTTTCGATCGCGCACGATCAAGCGGACATCATTCCGCTACTGCTCCAGGCGAAGCAACTCAATCCGCAGTTGAAGATCATGGCCAATCCGTGGAGCCCGCCGGGCTGGATGAAGGACTCCGGCTCGATGATCGGCGGAAGTCTGATTCTCAACTCCACCAATGAGACGGCCTTTGCCAATTATTTCGTGAAGTACATTCAGGCATATCAGGCCGCGGGAATTCCGATCGACTACATCTCGCTGCAGAATGAGCCGCTGTACATTCCGACGGGCTATCCGGGAATGGGGATGGATGCTCCGACCCAGACAGCGGTGCTCCGCGACTACGTTCTGCCCGCGTTAACCAGCGCCAACATTACAACGCAGGTGTTCGTCTACGATCACAACTGGGATACGCCATCGTATCCGGAAACGGTTCTGAGCGATCCGACTATTCTGGCTTCGCCACTCGTGGCCGGCACTGCCTGGCACGGATATGGCGGACCTCCGGGAGCGCAGCAGACGCTCGAGAACCTGTACCCGACCAAGGGAAACTGGGAAACGGAGCACTCCGGCGGTACATGGAACGTTTCTCCCGATCAGTTCACCGTCGATTTTGTCGAGATTACGCAGGTGATGCGCAACGCCTCCAAATCCTTTGTGAAGTGGAGCCTCGCCCTCAACGAAAATCTCGGTCCGGATCTCACGCAAAATGATCCACCATACGGCGGCTGCAACACCTGCACGCCGCTGATCACGGTAAACAGCAACACCGGTGCGGTGACCAAGGACGTCGAGTACTACACGATCGGTCACTACAGCAAATACGTGCTGCCCGGCGCCCTGCGAATCTACTCGAGCAACACAAACGGCGTTGTCTCCGTCGCGTTCCTTAATCCGGATGGATCGAAGGCGCTGATTGCCTTCAACAACACCGCAACCAGCAACACGTTCTATGTGCAGTGGGGCACGCAGGCGTTCCCGTATACTCTGCCCGGATATGCGGCAGCGTCGTTTACGTGGTCCGGCACACAGACTGGCACGCCCACCATTCTCGCCACATCTCAGATCCAGGCCTCGAGCTACTCGAGCGAAAACGGCTTGCAGACGGAGAACACCTCCGACTCGACGGGGGGCTACGACCTCGGCTATCTGACAAACGGCGCAACCGCTGTTTACCAGAATGTCGATTTCGGCAAGGGCGTTACGCAGGTAAATGTCCGCACCGCCAGTAACGGTTCCGGCGCGACCGCGACCTTTTACCTCGACAAACCAGGCGGAACGCCGATCGCGACCGTCACCATGCCCGGTACCGGAGGCTGGCAGATATGGCAGACAGTCTCGGCGAATGTCACCGGGGCCTCCGGTGTTCACACGCTCTATGTCGTGTTCACCAGCGGCTCGAATGTGAACTGGTACCAGTTCCAGTAACTGCTTGCAGAACAGACGCGCCGGAGCGTGCTCAGGCTTCGGCGCTTTTTGCTGCACGCAATCGCGCTATTTGATCTCCAGTTCGTCGATCTCGAACTGGAACTTTCCCGGCTCCTGGACGCGAATGAATCCCAGGCCGGTCAGGTCGCTGCCGTCAGTTTCGAAAGCGGAGAAGGGGAATATGTACTGCTTCCAGTCCGGCCCGGCGGTGAACGACGTCATCGCCGGTGGTTCGCCGTTCTGGCCATTGCGCGATTCCGTCAACACAATCAACGTATAGGGCTTGCCGTCCCCTTTAGCCCAGAAACTGATGGTGCTCTTTTTTGAGAGGTTCACCGGCTGCATGGGCGCAGCGCCCGGAGAAAAAAGCGCTCCGGCAAAGATGAACGGGCCGCCGGGAACGAGTTCGCCCGTCACTTGCAGCGCTCCTCTGGTGTTTGCGGCGCCGGGCTCGGCTACTTCAAGCTTCGACGTTGACTTTCCCCCGTTCATCGAATCGCCCGCCGGAATCCACATGCCGTAGGCAGCGGCGACCTTGCCGTTATCGAAGTTGCTCACCATGTTCGCGTCAGAGCCGGCAGGAACTGGCGCCGATTTGCTTTCTCCTCCGTTTGCGCCAAGAACAGTCAACCTCACCTTGCTCGTCTTGTCGGAACTCGGCCCCACCATCACGTCGAAAACTCCCGGCTCAACCACACGATGCATGTCGATATTGAGAATCGAGAGCGTCTCCGGCGTAATGGTGAACGCCACGGTCCGCTTCTCGCCTGCTTTCAGCGTGATGCGCTCGAATCCTTTCAGCTGCATCACAGGCTGTGTTACCGATGCGACCCGCTGGTGGATGTACAACTGCGGAACCTCGTCGCCCTCGCGCGTGCCGGTGTTGGTTACGTCGACGCTTACCCTTGCCGTTCCTGCCGGCATGATCTCGTGCGGCTCAACCTTCAAGTTGTCGAACTTGAACGTTGTGTAACTGAGGCCATAGCCGAAAGGAAACAGCGGCTGGCGCGTCGAAAATTCGTAACTGCGATTCGCCGATGGCTTCTGGTTGTAGTAATCCGGAAGCGCGCCTACCGTGTGCGGGAAGGTGATAGGTAGTTTCCCGCCGGGATTGACATCGCCGAAGAGGACATCTGCAGCCGCCGTTCCGCCTTCCTCGCCGAGGTAGAAGCCCTCAAGGATCGCAGGCACTTTCTCCGCAATGTAGTTGATTGAAAGCGGGCGGCCATTGAGCAGCAGAACGACAACGGGCTTGCCGGTCTCGACGACGGCCTTGACGAGATCGTTCTGCGCGCCAAGCAGGTCGAGCGAGTCGCGATCGCCGCGATGATTCTCCGCCCATGCTTCACGGTTGGTGCTCTCGTTTTCCCCAACTACAAGAATCGAAACGTCGGCCTTCTTTGCCGCATCCACGGCTGTTTGGATAGATGCCGTCTGTGTCTTCGAGTCGACGAGTTCAACATCGTTGGCCCACCAGCCGCGGAACCCCTGCGGCGCCGTGGTGATCTTGCAGCCCTCCGCGTAGAGCACCTTCACTTTGCTCCCTAACTTGGCCCTGATGCCGTCGAGCACGCTTACGCCATACCCCGGATCGCGGCTGTATCCGCCAAGATGCACATCTGCGGCGTTCGGTCCGATCACGGCAATTGTCTTCAACTTGGTTGCATCAAGCGGCAGCAGGTTCTTGTCGTTCTTGAGCAGCACGATGACCTTGCGCGCCGCCTCCGCCGCCAACTTTTTGTGCTCCGGACTGTTATTCACCTTCTCCGCGTAATCCGGGTCGACGTACGGATTGTCGAACAGGCCCAACCGGAACTTCGTCGTCAGGACGCGCGCGACGGCGCGATCCACTTCGCTCGCAGGTACGAGGCCCTGCTTCACCTGGTCCACGAGCGTGCGGTACACCGACCCATCCGAAAGGTCATAGTCGATGCCCGCGGCAAGCCCCTGCCGGGCGGCATCGGCCATATCCCGCGCTACATGATGCGTTCCTACCAGCATCTGCAGCCCTTCGCCATCTGAAGTCAGGTATCCGTCGAATCCCCACTCCTGCCGCAGCACCTTGTCCAGCAGCCAGTGATTGACGTGGTTGGGCACGCCGTCGATCTCGTTGTACGAGGCCATTACGCTGCCCACCTGGGCCTCCTGCACCGCCGCCTGGAAGGGAACCAGGAAGCTTTCGCGAATGACTCGCTCTGAAATATTGCCCGGCGCAGTGTTCGTGCCGCCTTCAGGTTGCCCGTGTACCGCAAAGTGCTTCGCGGTGGCCAGCACGTGGTGCCGGTCAATCATGTATGATTCGCCCTGCAGGCCCTCGATCGCCGCCACGCCCATGCGCGATATGAGGTACGGATCCTCTCCATATCCCTCTTCCGTGCGGCCCCAGCGAGGATCCCGCGCCATGTCCAGCACCGGCGAAAACACTTGTCCTGCGCCCCGCGAACCCGCCTCATCTCCAACCGCCGTAAACACCCGCCTCACCAGCGCAGGATCCCAGGTTGCCGCCAGTCCCAGCGCCTGCGGAAAGCTCGTGCTGCCGTACTCCATGTACCCGTGCAGAGCTTCCCCCAGAAACATCGCCGGAATACCCAGCCGCGTCTTCACGCGCATATATCGCTGCACGCCATTGCGCAGGGTCGCGGCTTGCCGAGGGGTAAACTTCACCTCCGACCCCCACTCGGCCGAAAGCGTTTGGCGAGCCGTCTCTGTGGTGAACGTGCCGGTCGGATCGATCACTTCGACCTTCGAGTCCCACCCGCCCGTCAGTTGATAGACCTTCTCTTCCAGCGTCATCCGCGGCAGCAGGTCGGCCACGCGGTCTGCAATCGGAAGCGTTGCATCCTTATAGCGCGGAGTGCCTGTGTTCCCATCAGACTTCTCCTGGCCGACGGCGGTCAGCGTGAACGCACTCAGACCTAACAGCAGGCCTGACAACAGCAAGCGTGAAAAACTGCCCAGTGATTTTGGCATGATCATTGCAGGATTCAGCCATCCTTTCCGGATTTACGGCGAGACATTTTAACTGACCTACGCAGTACGTGTAAGTGCGGTTCAGCAGAATTACTCGAAATCTTCCGTCAACCCGCCCTCGGTGATGGTCCGCCAGGACCCTCGCATCGCTCTGGATGTCCCTCGTTTGGCCGGAGCCGCAATTAAGATCGAGGGCTCAGGTCGTGTTGGCCTCTGTACAATGAATTCATCCTCTGGCTCACAGACCTCGCACGAGGGCAAAAGACGTACATGCGCAGAGTCGCTCTGATCTACAATCCAGCCTCCGGGCAGCACTCCGCGCGCCGCGCTTCCTATGTTCGGAACGCGCTCGCCGTCCTTCGGAAGGCAGGAATCGAAGCCGAAGCTCTCGAGACGCACGCGCCCGGCAGCGGCAAGGCGCTGGCCCTCGCTGCGGTCCGCCAGGGCCATGACGCAGTGTTGGCCTGCGGCGGCGACGGCACAGTGCACGAGGCGCTTCAGTCGCTCGTCGGAACCAAAGTCGCCCTGGGAGTGGTGCCGCTGGGCACCGCCAACGCCCTGGCGCAGAACCTCGGGCTGGGGCGCGACCCCGTGAAGGCCGTGCGCGCCCTGCTTAATGCAAAGCCGGTTGAGGTCCCGGTCGGCCGCATCTTCTTTCAGGAAAGCAATGGAGCACAGGGTTGGCGGTATTTCACTGTTGCCGCAGGCGTCGGCGCAGACGCACTCCTGATGTCGAACATGGACCCCGAGCTCAAGCGCCGCTATGGATACGCGCTCTACATCATCGAGGCGTTCAAAATCTGGGCGACAAATCCATTTCCGTTCTTTGACGCGTCGTTCTCCACCAACGGCAATGGCAAACCTCGCGTTGAGCAGGTGTCGCAACTGCTCGCCGTGCGCATTCGCTCCTTCGGCGGAGCATTGGGGGTGCTGGCTCCCGGCGCCACGCTCCGCAAGAAAAACCTGAGCCTGGTCGCATTCAAAACCCGCAGCCGGATGCAATATCTCCGGTTTCTGCTCGCCACCGTCGTCGGCCGCCAGACATTCTCGCGCACCATCGAGCTTATCGACGCCGATGTTGTGGAGTGCCGCAGGCAGAATGGATCGAAAGCGAAGGTGTTTGTGGAGGCAGACGGAGAGGTACTTGGAGCCCTGCCCGCCCGCATCGAACTAACCCGCGAAACCTTGACGCTGCTTGTGCCCCCCGGCGCTCAGCCGTAAACTGCACATCTATGCGGAGCGCGGGCACGGCTACGGCCTGCGCCGCACCCCGCTGCCGTGACCACCTGGCCCGGGAGCGTGGAAATGTGGCTGTACACCATCAACTTCAGTCTCTCAACCGGTAGAGTATCGATACAGCCGAACTGAGCGAAGTCTACAATCGTTCCAATGCTCTTCGCCGTGCTCACCGTTTCGGACCGCTGTTCGCAGGGCTTGATGACCGACACCGCAGGCCCCGCCGTCGTAGAACTGCTCCGCCAGCACTGGCCCGCTGCGCAGATTGACACTGGCCTGGTTCCCGACGATGAGGACACGATCACTGCCCGCCTGCTCGAGTGGACCAGCATTGGCTCGGCCTTGATTCTCACCGTCGGCGGCACTGGACTGAGCCCGCGCGATCGCACTCCCGAGGCCACACTGCATGTCATTGACCGCTACGTTCCCGGCCTGGCCGAGGCGATGCGCTCCCGCGGAGCTGAAAGCAATCCCTTTTCGTGGCTGTCCCGCGGCATTGCCGGCATGCGCGGCCGGTCGCTCATCGTCAACCTTCCCGGCAGCAGGCGCGGCGCGGAAGAAAGCCTCTCGGCGATCCTCATTCTCCTGCGCCATGCGCTTGAAGTCGCGGGAGGCGGACAGAGCCATCCGTGAAGTGGGGCATGGCGGCATTCTCTTGCAAACGTTTTCTGCTTCGACCTCCAGATTCTCACAATCCCTGCGAATCATCTAACGCTCTCGAAACCTGAAGGCTGCGGGAAATGAGTAGGCTCCATCCGTCCGCGTGCGCAAAGTCACACTCAAAAAACCGTCGTGTAACACGAGAGAATCTTCTAAAATCGGTTTACCAGTGAGTAGGCCAAGAAAGAGCTCGAACCCGCTGCGCGCAGCATGCGCCAGCATCCGTGATGTGGCCCAGCGTGCCGGCGTGTCCATTGCCACCGTCTCGCGCACAGTAAACGGTATCTCCACGGTAGCTCCCGAACTCGCTGAACGCGTTTGGAGCGCCGTCAGGGAAGTGGGCTACGTTCCCAACACGCAGGCGCGGGCGCTCGTTTCCGGCCGCAGCCGTTTGCTTGGTCTCGTGGTATCTGAAATCACCAACCCGTTCTTCCCCGAACTGATCCAGGAATTCGAGAACCTCGCTGTGGAGCAGGGCTACGAAGTCTTCATCGGCTCAACCAACTACGACACGACTCGCACCGAATCGCTCATCCGGCGCATGTTGCAGCGCAGCGTCGACGGCGTGGCCGTGATGACCTTCGGCATCGAAGAGGAACTGATCCGGAAGCTCGTTGAACGGGCATTTCCACTTGTTTTCGTGGATGCCGGACCGGATCTCCCGAACATTCGTCTGCTCAAGGTCGACTACGGAGAGGGAATCCGGGAGGCAGTACAGCATCTCGCCGCACTTGGACACCGTCAGATCGCCTTCGTCAGCGGCCCTCTGAAAATGCGCTCCGCAGTCGCGCGGCGCGATGGCTTTCTCAAAGCCATGGCTGAACTCGGACTTACGGTTCCGGCCGGGCACCAGGTTGAAGGCACACACACCATGGAGGGCGGAATCAAAGCCGGCGAACGTCTGTTGGATCTGGATGAACTCCCCACGGCCATTGTCTGCTCCAACGATATGACTGCTATCGGCGTACTGCACGGGCTCCATCGCACCTCACATGGAGTGCCGAATGAAGTCTCTGTCGTCGGGTTCGATGACATCCACCTCGCGCAATTCATGCTGCCTCCGCTCACAACCGTGCAGATGTCGTGCAAGCTCCTCGCCACTGCCGCCGTACAGGCGCTCCGCGCAGGCATCGAGCCGGAAAACCCACATTCGCAGCAGAAGGAATGGCATATCCCCACCCATCTTGTGGTGCGCCAGTCCACATCATTCCCGCGCGGCAGCCTGCCTGCTCTGGCAAAGGCCGGCCGTGTCGCCCGTCGCAGCTCCATCAAACATTAAGGAGCTCTTTTTCGTTTGAATCGAAGCTCTTTCCGCTGCTTGTAACTTCTAGTGCGCCACGGGCGTCTAATAGATGCTGTCAGAGATTGATTTCCCCCGCGACGAGGTCACCATGCTCATTCGCAAACCCTCCGATATTCCATCATCGGAGATCACGCCCAAAGAGAGCTACGACCAGTTCTTCAGCCGCCGCAGATTTCTGCGCAATGCAGTTGCTGGCAGTGCCGCTGCCGGCGCAGCAATCCTCGGCGCAGACCGGCTGGCCGATGTCCTCGCGCCGCACACGACCGCCCTGGCCGACACAAAACTGCAGACCGTCAAGAGCCCGCTCACGACCATTGGTGAACAACTCACCAGCTTCGAAGACATCACCCACTACAACAACTTCTATGAGTTCGGAGTGCAGAAGGATGAGCCGGCAAAAAACGCCGGAATTCTGCCGACGCGCCCGTGGACCGTGAAGGTGGAGGGCAAGGTCAAGCAGCCGAAGACATTTGACATCGAAACACTGCTGAAGCTTCGCCCTCTTGAAGACCGCGTCTATCGTCATCGCTGCGTTGAGGCGTGGAGCATGGTGATCCCATGGGTCGGTTATTCTCTTTCGGAATTCATCAATCAGTGCGACCCGCTGCCCAGCGCGAAATTCGTCCAGTTCCTCTCCTACTACGACAAACACGTGGAGAAGTGGACATCCGAATCGGCTATCTTCTGGCCGTACACCGAGGGCCTCCGCATGGACGAAGCCATGCATCCTCTCACGCTGCTTACCTTCGGCCTCTACGGCCAGGTCCTGCCGAATCAGGATGGCGCGCCGATCCGCATCGTTGTTCCGTGGAAGTACGGTTTCAAGTCGGCAAAGTCGATTGTCACAGTGCGCTTCCTCGACAAGATGCCGCCGACAACATGGAACGAGCAGGCGCCGAACGAATACGGCTTCTACTCCAACGTCAACCCGAACCACGATCACCCGCGCTGGAGCCAGAAGACCGAGCGCCGCATCGGCCTGCCCTTCTATGCGCAGCGCCGCACCACGCTCATGTTCAACGGCTACGGCGAACAGGTGGCGTCCCTCTACAGCGGCATGAACTTGAACAGGGACTTTTAGCGGAGCTAGCGGTGTTAGCCGCGCTCCGCGCGTGTTGGCGGAGTTAGGAATGAATGCCTATGCTTACTCCGCTAACCGGTGCGAAGCACCGCTAATCAAAAATGAAACGCTCGACTCTCATCACGCTCAAGACGCTTACCTGGATCGCATGCCTCTCGCCTTTCGCGATGCTCGTTTATGAATCGGTGACCAACACGCTCGGTCCCGATCCGACCTCGACCATCGCGCTCACCACGGGCTATAACACCCTGTTGATGCTCATCCTCTCGCTGGCTGTTACGCCGCTGCGTTTGCTCTCACCCTGGCTTTCGTGGCTCATCAAGTTCCGGCGACTTCTGGGACTCTTCGCATTCTTCTACGCGACCATCCATCTGGCCACTTACGTCGCTCTCTACGCGAACTTCAATCTCAGCGTCTTCGAAACCGACATCACCAAGCGCCGATTCATCATCGTGGGGTTTCTCGCCTACCTGCTCCTGGTTCCGCTCGCGGCCACCTCAACCACGTGGGCCATTCGCAAGCTCGGTGGCAAGCGCTGGAACCGTCTGCACAAGCTCGTCTACTTCGCAGCAACCTGCGGAATTATCCACTTCTGGTGGCAGGTGAAACCCGGCGTCCTCAGCCCGATGAACCTCACCATCACGCTCTTCGTGCTACTGCTCGCTCGACCGGTGATGAAATGGATTCACGCACGCAAAACTCGTCCCACCGCAGTTAACGTCCCTTAGCTATTGAGGTTTGGCCGCGGGTTGATCCGTGAGCGGAACGTCTATATCGTTCATGTCGCTCTGCACGCGAATTGGAATCTCTTTCGTCAGATAGCGCCGCCCAACCGGAGGCGTTCCGTGCTTGCTCCCTGCATCTCCCGGCTCTGAACCTCCGCCGTCTTCCGCCGCGTCTTCAGCGTCGCTTACCTGCAAGATGTAGTTGTCACCCGGCACGTACTCGAAGGAGAAGCTCCCATCCTTATCCATCGCCATTTTTCGTGCCGGTTCCCTGTCGTCGGCATAGAGCAGCGTGACCGTAGCCCGCGAAGGTGCATGACCATCCGCAGCAGCTTCCACTCGACCTGTAATCGTGTGCATCCCCGAGAGCGGAATCACGATATCTGCGCCTCGCGCCGTCTCTGCATCGCTGACCTTTACCGTCGTGGCGTCTTTCCGCCGAACAGCATTCCCAAGGCAAACACGCGGTGCCACGTCCTCTGAATCGATTGGCATCAGCGCGCACACAGTATATTCGCCTGGCTCAAGATCATCCACTGCATAGTGCCCGTGGCTGTCGCTCGTAGCGTCGATGGTCCAGCTCGACAGCAGCGGCAATCCCACCAGGCTCCATTCCTTTTTTGCGTTCTTGCGGAAGAGCTGGAAGTGCATGCCGATCGCCGGGCTGCCATCGTCGTAACTGACCGTGCCTTCAATCTCGGCGGCGCGGTGCAGCTCTATGGTTATCTCCGAGACGCGACGGACAAAGACCTTCACCTCGACCAGCTGTTTTTTCCACTGTTGGATCGCGTCCTGCTCCTGTTCGCTCGTCGTTCCCTTCGTCGTCACCTTACCGAAATCAATTCCGCGCTCCGGGTCGAGATAGCCGTCGAGGGTTGCAAACGCATAATAGTCGCCCGCCGGAACTGCCTCCATCCTGAAGCGACCATCCAATCCGCTATCGATCGTTGCTACTGGAGCCAATGGTGGCTCTTCGTGGGGCTCGGCATGCTTTACCGGTACGGGCGTCAGATTCACGGTCGCGAACCGTGCTGGCTTTCCCGTGTCGGCGCAAAGCACGATACCGGCCACAGCACCCTTCGTGGGGTCGGGCTTGTTCGCATGCTTGTCGCAGCCTGCCAGCAACGAAATCACCGCGACGATCCACAGCCATTGCGAGCGTGCCAATTGCTGCCTCCGTCTGAGTGCGCCTTCAAACCAGTGTGAACTTATCTGGTCTGCAGGCGGCGGGTCGATCCTTTCAAAGGCACCGTCCGCGCATGCTCAGTCGACTACGATCTCAAGGTCCTCTGAAAACTCCAGCATCGTCTGCGCCACCGGGCGCCAGTTCTTCCTGTGCAGCGGAGTCGGCCCAAGGCGATCCAGAGCGGCCATATGCTCGCGTGAGCAGTAGCCCTTGTGCTTCGCCAGCCCGTACCCCGGATATACCTCATCCAGATCCATCAGCAGCCGGTCGCGATACACCTTCGCCAGTACGCTCGCTGCCGCAATCGAATAGCTCGTCGCATCCCCGTGAATCACCGGCTCCTGCGGGCACGCCCAGTCAATCGTGTCGCAACCGTCAATCAGCAGGTAATCCGGCTGAATCGCGAGCTGCTCCACCGCCCTGCGCATTGCCAGCAGCGAAGCCCTGCGAATGTTGATGCGATCGATCGTCTCCACATCGATTGCAGCGATGGCAAACGCCAGCGCCTTGGCGCGGATGATCACGTCGAGTTCGTTGCGCTTGTTCTCGCAGAGCAGCTTCGAGTCGTTCAACCCCGTAAGCCTGCAGCCCATGGGAAAAATGACTGCAGCCGCGACGACCGGCCCAAACATCGGCCCGCGCCCCACCTCGTCGCACCCGGCGATGCGCAGAAAGCCACACTTGCTCGCAGCCTTCTCCAGCTTCCATCCGCACACCGGGGTCACTGCAGACGGCTTCTTGTTTGCGGTGTGGGAGACGGGGCCTTTCGCCATGCAGCCAGTATAAGGACGATCCGCACTCGAGAAGCTGCTGAGCCGGTGGACGCCTGCGGAAAACCCGCACGAAATGAACCACCCCGCACTTCTCGGCCACAAACGAAGACCCCGGCTGTTAAGCCGGGGTCGGTGAGATCAGAGAAGGAAAGCGCCCTACACCTTGGCAGCGGTCCGCTCCACTTCCTTCAGACGTGCGGCCTTGCCGCGCAGTCCGCGGATGTAGAACAGCTTCGAACGCCGCACCTTGTAGCTGCGGATCTTCTCAACCCTGTCGACGACCTTGGAATTGAAAGGGAAGATGCGCTCCACGCCCTGACCGAAGCTCATCTTGCGAACCGTAAAGGTGCCCTGGGGCCCCTTGTTGACGGCAATCACCAGGCCCTCAAAGGCCTGCAGGCGTTCTTTATCGCCTTCTTTAATCTTGACTTGCACGCGAACCTGGTCGCCGGGCACGAAGTCGGGAAGATCGGTGCGCTTCAGCTTGTCGGCGAGGCGCTGCATAACTGGATGGATTGACATAGCTTCTTCCTGCTGATGGACTCAGAACCTTGATTTTAACAGAGAAGCGGCCCAAAAGCCTAGTCCGCCTGCTGTATATTGCCCCTTATGGACGAGAAACGGGAACTCCTGCGCCACACCTTGGCCAGCCTTGCCTACCGCGCCGCCCGCGCTCTCGAAGGCGCCCCCGACACGTTTGCTACCTTCGACGGCTGCGGTCGCCAGCCCATCCAGATCCTCGCCCACATGGGGGACCTGTTCGACTGGGCGCTGAGCGCGGTGCGGGGAAGCGAGCGCTGGCACAACTCGACTCCGCTTTTGTGGCCTGAAGAAAGAGCCCGCTTCTTCGCCTCGCTGAAAGCCTTCGACGACTACCTCGCCTCCGGCGCGCCGCTCCATGCCGCGGCAGAACCGCTCTTCCAGGGCCCCATCGCCGACGCGCTGACGCACGTTGGCCAGCTCGCCATGATGCGCCGCCTCGCCGGCTCGCCCACCTGCGGCGAGAACTTCTTTGTCGCCAGCGTTGTAAGCGGCCAGGTCAGCGCCGGGCAGCCGGCCGCGGTGCAGCCGTTCCGCTGAGATGGTCGGAGTTTTGAGGAAATAGAGCGAGCTTCACCGCACAAACGGCAGGTAAGCCTTGGTCCCTGCTTTGTACCTCGCATGTATCTCACCGAATCGCGCAGCCAGCAGCCCATCCTCTGCCCGCACTCGAATCTCGGTTCCGATGATGTAGAACGCTACACCGGAAACTAACAGCGGCCACCACGCCTTTGCCAGTCCGGTTTCCAGCAGCATTCCAAGCCCCGATGCATAGATTGGATGCCGTAGCCAGAGATACGGTCCCGTCGTAATCAGCTCGTGATCCTCGATCAGAGCCGCTTCAAACCGCCATTGTTTGCCCAGATGGCGCGTCGCCATCCACGCTAGGACGACCGACGGCGGCCCGATGAACATTGAGGCAATCAGGGATGCCGCCGATTTGTGGAAGCCAGCCGGAAACACGAACGACCACATGCACGCGCATCCCAGGGCAACAAACGCGATGCCAATTTTTGATGAAGTCGCACGCACCGCCTTCTTCTGTCTCTTGGCACGCCCATGCGGCTTAACAAACGCCAGCGACCAGACGATCCAGCAAACCCCGAGTTCAACCCATGCAGCAATCTCCAGCGGAGTCAGGATCATCTTTCTCTGCCTTCGCTGCGGATTGCTTCAAGCAGGCGCCGGTCTTCACCGCTCAACACCGCCCCCTCCAGAAGGTCCGGCCGATTCTTCAGCGTCTTGCGCAGTTGCTGCTCGCGACGCCAGTGGCGAATCTGCTGGTGATCGCCGTTGAGCAGCACCTCCGGCGCGCGCAATCCCGCAAACTCTGCCGGCCGCGTGTAGTGCGGGTAATCCAGCAGGCCGCCCGAACCGTGCTGCGAACGCGGCACGCCTTCCTCATCCGTGCTGATCTCCGCATCCGCCACGCCGAAGCTCTCAAAATCCCCCGACGCCTCGTTGCCCAGCACGCCCGGAACCAGCCGCATCACCGTATCGACAACAACTGCCGCCGCCAGTTCGCCTCCGCTCAGCACGTAGTCGCCGATCGAAAGCTCCATGTCGCAATAGAGCTCGTTGATGCGCTCGTCCACGCCCTCGTAGCGCCCGCAGATCAGCACCACCCTCTCAAGCTTCGCCAGATCGCGCGCCACTGCCTGCGTAAGCGGCCTTCCCTGCGCCGAGAGCAGGATCACTCGCGTTCTGTCATGTGAACACGATTTCGTGTCAGGGCACGACTTCAGTCGTTCCGAAAGTGATTCCCTATTGCCTTGGGCTTTAGCCCCTTGAGCGCGCGATTCAATTCCCAGCGCCTCCAGCGCCTCGGCAAGCGGCTCGGCCTTCAGCACCATTCCCTCGCCGCCGCCAAACGGACGATCATCAACGGTCCGATGCCGATCGTGCGTGAAGCCGCGCAGATCGTGCACGCCCACGCTCACCAGCCCCTCGGCCTGCGCCCGCCGCACAATCCCGTGTTCGAAGATCCCGGCAAAGAACCCCGGAAAAATCGTGATGATCTCAAACCGCATGGCCATCTCCATCATAGGCGCACGATCCGAACTGACTTGCTTCGTCCGCCATTGGCGGACAGCTGACCTGCTAACAACGCTAACCTTTGGCTTCCTTACATCCCGCTGCCGCCATTTGTGCTCTAATATTGCGCAACGATCATGCCCGACTATGAATCGCTGCTAAAACGCTGGCTATCTGCCGGCATCCTCGACGCGGATTCCGCGGCCCGCATCCGCGCCTGGGAGTCCACGCAAAGCACGGCCGAAACTTCGCGCGTTTCCGAGCCAAAAAAGGAAGCCCAGGCCGCTGGGGTTGCGTGGCAAGGCCGCGTTGCGCTCATTCTTGGCGGGATACTCCTCGCCAGCGGCGTCATCCTCTTCGTCTCCGCCCATTGGGATCAGCTCGGACCCGGCACGCGCTTCCTGCTTGTCGTGGCAATGGTCACCGTCTTCCATCTCGGCGGCGCCGTCATGCGCGAAAGGTACCCGGCGACATCCTCCACGCTCCACGCGGTCGGCACCATGTCCACCGGCGCAGCCATCGCCCTGGTCGGCCAGATCTTCAATATCCAGGAACACTGGCCGGCGGCGGTTCTCATGTGGGCCATTGCCGCTCTCTTCGGCTGGATGCTGCTGCGTGACCAGGCCCAGCAGACGCTCACCCTGCTGCTGTTTCCCGCATGGCTCATCTGCGAGTGGAGCTACACCGCGCAGAATCGCATCGGCGAGGACGTTTACATCGGGCGCTTCCTCTTCGTCTGGGCCATCCTCTATCTCACCGTGTTCATCGGAACGGAACGCCGCATCGTGCGCGGTATTCTCTTCGCCGTTTCGGCCATCGCCGCTGTCACAAGCATGTTTTTCCTGCTCGATAGCTGGCGCTCGTGGTACGGGATGCAGCCCTTCCCGCCGCTGCACATGCGCTTCTGGGGATGGGTAGACATCGCCGCAATCCCCATTCTCTTTTCGCTCGTGCGCCCGCGCAAGAGTACGGGGTCCCCAATGACAGGTCTTCGTCGTTGGGGTGTAAGTACGATTCCCGTGCTCGCCGCCATCGCCTTCGTTATCGCGCTGCCGTGGTGTACGCGTGTGTGGGTTGAGCACTACAACTACGGCAACGGCGCAGGCTCCTGGACACGCAACGAACCCAATCTCGCCGCCCACGCCCTCGTCGCCGCCTTCTGCATCTTCATCATCTGGTGGGGAGTTCGGGAGGCCAGCCGCGGACTCGTGAACCTCGGCATCGTCGCCTTTGGCGCAACCGTCGCGTGGTTCTACTTCAGCGACCTCTTCGACAAGATGGGCCGCTCGCTCGGCCTCATCGGACTTGGCATCCTCTTCCTCGCGGGCGGATGGGCTCTCGAAAAGATGCGCCGCGGCCTGCTCGCTCACATGGCCCAGACAGCGACACCGCTCGAGGAGGCACGATGAAAATCTCGAAATCCTCCATCACCCTGCTCGTCTTCCAACTGCTTATCGTGTCCTCGGTTGCGGGCAAGTATCTTTACCAGCGCGCCACCTGCCCGCGCGTGTGGACGCGCACCGCAGCCTACGATCCTGAGTTGGTGATGCGCGGCCGCTACCTCAGCCTGCAACTCACCGTCGATGGATGCGAGAGCACCTTGCCCTCCGCCAGGCAGGCTCAATTCCCGCGCAACATCAACGGCGTGCCCAGCAGCGGACGATTCTCGATCTGGTCGCCGGGCACGATTCAGTTCCCAGCCATGCTCGTAGTCAAAGACAACAAGCTCGAGGTCATCCGGCTTCCCGAATCAGAAGGCGCACCCTCGGCCCAGATGGTTGCCGCGTGGCCCAGTGTCTCCTGCGATGCGATGCGCCTCGTCAACCCCGTAGACTTCTACATCGCCGAACACGCCAGCGACCCCACGTGGCTTAAGCGCGGCCAGGAACTCTGGATCGAAGTCACCGTCCCGCCGAAGGGTCCGCCCCGCCCGCTGCAATTAGCGCTAAAGGACAACGGCGTGTGGAAGCCGCTGGCGTTTCAATAGATCCGCGGAGAAGTCCGGATTCAGATTGAGAGTGTTCTAGCTCCGCTGTGGATTGTTCAAATCCACCAACCCCTCGGGCAGCGCCATCTCCACCCGCTTCGCGTCCACATCCACGCGTCGCAAATAATCTTTCGCGAAAGGAATCAGAATATTCTCGCCGCGCTTCCGCTGACTTGCTGACTCGCTGACCTGCTGACTTGCTGAACTCCCCCGCACCACCAGCATCGCCACCGGCCCGGCGCTTCGATCCACATCCTCGATTTCACCGATCACGCGCGTTTGCACGCCGGCCACATCCACCAGCACGCACCCGATCAGGTCGCCGATGTAGACATCCCCCTCGCTTAGCGCAGCGCGCTCTGCCCGCGGAATCGCCACGATCATCCCAGCGAGATCTTCCGCAGCCGAAATCGATTCGACCTCCGCAAAGTGCAGCACGACACCGCCCTTGTGCAGCCAGTGATGCACAAGCGCGACCTCGCGCGGGTTCTCGATAGGGTCGCGCCCTGACACGTCGCCACGCGCACCGGAGGTGCCACGCAGCAACCAAAGTCGGCGCCGCTCGGCAAATTTTTCAGGGAAATCGGTAAGAATCTCGGCGAAGACTTCGCCCTTGCGGCCCTGACTGCGCTTGATGTGCGCAAGCCACACCCATCCCTCCGGCGCGGTCATCCGCGCCCTGAGCGATGCTCGGCCCGAAGGAGCTGGGACATCCTACTCTTCGTCGTCCTCTTCCAGGATGTCGAGCGTGTAGCGATGATGCAGCTTCATGCTGACGGCTCCCAGGATCGTGCGTACTGAGCGGGCTGTGCGCCCCTGCTTCCCAATTACCTTGCCGACATCACCCGGAGCTACCCTCAGCCTGAGCACGGTGTTTTCGTCCCGCTGCACAGACTGCACTTCGACAGCTTCCGGTTCGTCTACCAAAGCCCGCGCGATTTCGCGGACCAGTTCATCTACTGCCACCATGTCAACTTGGGTCATGAACTTGCCTCTGACCGTAAACATCCAAGGAGAAGCGACTTGGATCGGTGCGCAGATAGTATCAGCACACCCCTCCTGAAGTCAGCAGTTGTGTGCGCGATTTCAAAAAATCTCGCGCACATCTCAAGTGGGATGAAAGGGAACTACCCGGTCTCATAATCTCCGCCGGATTCAATTCTCCGGGTGTGAGACCCGCCAACAAGGCGGGACTCATGCGCTCCGCAGAGCGATGCGATTCGCTTATGAGACCGGCGCTAGGCAACCGCCGGTTCGGCGGCTTTGGCCGGATTCTTCTCGACCAGTTTGGCCACGATGGGGGAAAGCTGTGCGCCCACACTCCGCCAGTAAGCAATGCGCTCGTGCTTCAAGTCAACCGAAGCAGGGCTGGTGCGGGGGTTGTAGGTGCCGACGACCTCGATCGAACGGCCATTGCGGGCGCGATCCTTCTCGATCACCACGACACGGTAATAGGGCTGCTTGGGGGCGCCAACACGCGCCAAACGAATCATCACCACGGCGATACAAGTCCTTTCAAATTCCGGTGCTCTGTTGCGCTCTCCTCACCCCACCGACGAAGACCTCCCCGTTGGGGGCCCTGCTTTTGGGAGTGTCTTCGGCCCGCGCAGATGCGCCTTGGCCTCCGTCGAACCGGTATTCCCAATCGGGGCTCACCGGTAACCCAGACAGAACTTGCCTGCCAGTGAAACGCACAACAACTAAGTATCGCCGATACTTGCCCTTTGAGGCAAGCGATTCCGCCTTCCCTGAGGTGCCCGGAGTGCAACGGATTTCTTCCTCTTCCCCTGTCCAAAGTCGTTCATTCGAGGCATACTTGTTTCGAACTCACCACGCATTCTGTACCAGGAGCCCACCAGGAATGTGGCCGTTCACCACGAAAGAGCCCCTTAGCCCCGAGAAGCTGCCCATTCCAGACACCTGGGCCGTCCTCAAGGGGCACGACCCCCTCGGCAAACCCATGATCGTCCGCGCCCACACTGGCTATGGCAAGTTCAAAGGAGTCACCGGCTTCGGCCACCACGTCTCCATCGCCATCCCCCTGGTCGACTCCGACGCCGACGGCTTTCCCACCGCCAATGAGACCGAAGAGTTGACCCGCATCGAAAACGACATCTGCGAAATCTTTGAACCCGACCGCGAGTCGCTCTTCGTTGCCGCCACCACCATCCCCGGCATCCGCGAGTACATCCTCTATACCCGCAACCCTGATGCCGTGCAGCAGAAATTCGACAACGACCTGCTCGCCCGCGTCTTCAGCCACAAGGCGCATATCATGATCCGGCCAGACAAGGACTGGACCGGTTACAACAAGCTGCTGTAGGCGCGTCCAGTCGCCACAAATCGGGCTAAGGGCTGGCGGCTATTGGCTGTTTTTAGGGAACAGAAACTTCAGCATTGGCCTGACGCGCCCTGCCCAGCTCGCCTCATCGTGCGTGCCGCCGTGCACCTTCTCGAAGTACATCGTCTCGCCGGGGCGCCAGCCGTTCGCCTTCAGCCTCCGCGCCAGGTGTTCCCCGTCGCGCAGTGTCCGTTGTCCTTCGCGATCGCCCACATCCAGCCAAACTTTCGGCCGCTCCCATACCTGCGGAGCATGCTCGTTCAGGTAGCCGAGGATGCTCTTGTGGTTCCACCACACGCTCGGTGACAGCAGGGCCAGCTTCCCGAACAGCTCGGGGTGCCGCAGCCCTATATACAGCGTTACCAGCCCGCCCAGCGACGACCCGCCCATCCCCGTGCTCTCGCGATCGTGCCTGACGCGATACTGGCTCGCGATCCACGGCATCAGCTCCCGCGTCACCAGCCGCGCGTAGGCATTGGCTTCGCCGCCGCCCATCTTCCAGTCGCGATCGTGGGTGTATTCGACCAGCCGCCTGTCGCCTGTGTTGTAGATTCCCACAATGACCAGCGGTTCCACCTCGCCCGCCTCGATGGCCTCATCGGCTTGCTCGCGTACCCGCCAGTGGCGCCCCGTCACAAACGAAGTCCGCCCGTCGAACAGGTTCTGCCCGTCTTGCATGTAGAGAACCGGGTAGCTTCGCTCGGGCTCCTCATCGTACCCGGGAGGAAGGTAAACAATTACATTGCGATCATCCGGCAAATACCTACTGTGAAAGGCTTTATGTAATTGCAGCCGCGCGTGCGGCGGCGTCTCGTCGATCTGTGCCACCAGCGCCTTATCGGCGCGCTCATTTGTCTGTGACTCCAGATCCAATCCGCGTGTTCCCTCTGTCCCCTAGCCTCTGAACCCAGCCCCTGATCTCCGATCAGTGTCTGATCCCTTACAGATGTGCCTGTGGCTGTTACAGTATCAGGAAACCTGCGCTTCGCAAATCGCTCGTCCCAGGAGCCGACCCATCCCATGAACCGCGAGTACCACAAGTGGTATTCCCCGCGCCTCGAACGCGACATGGAACTGCTCGTCTTCGGCCACTCCGGCCTCCCCGTCCTCGTGTTTCCCACCTCAGGCGGCCGCTTCTACGAATTTGAAGATCGCGGCATGATCGGCGCTGTTGGCGGCCGCGTGGACCACGGCGATCTGCAGTTCTTTTGCGTTGACTCGGTCGATATGGAGAGCTGGTACAACCGCAATGTTCCCCCCCGATGGCGCATCGCCCGCCACGTGCAGTTCGAGGATTATCTCATCCACGAAGTTGTTCCCCTGATCCGCAAGAAGAACTGGGATACGCACCTCGTCTCGCTCGGCTGCAGCTTCGGCGGATACCATGCCACCAACATCGCCCTGCGCCACCCCAACATCTTTACCGGCCTGCTCACCATGTCCGGGGCATTCGACCTCACTCGCTTCCTCGGTGGCTACTACGACCAGGACTGCTACTTCAACTTTCCCATGCACTATCTTCCCAATCTTGCTGATCCTTGGTACTTTGACCACTATCGCCGTAATGCCTACATCCTTGCCACCGGCTGGGACGACCAATGCCTCGGCCAGAACCAGACCCTCGACCGCATCATGAGTTCCAAAGGCATCCCCCATAAGCTCTACACCTGGGAAACCTGGAACTCCCACGACTGGCCCACCTGGCAACGCATGATGCAGGAATATCTTTAAGGCAGTGAACAGTGAACAGGACATGAGGACTGCAGAGACGCCCCTGTGGGAAGCCATCAAGGTCCTCCAACTCCGCTGCCCCCGCTAACCCTGCTAGGCGTTCCCGACTCGCCAATTGCCCCGTGCTCCGTCAAACGTAGAATTGTATTTGGCGACTCATCATTGACCACTGAAAGCCTCATCCAAGACTCTTCCCCTATGAGCGAACTCAATCCATATGCGAAATTCCTCGACGGCCGCAAGCTTGAGGACGTCCTGTCTTCCACCTCGCACGATATCGCCAACAAGCTCCAGATGATCGGCACCGATCGATCGGCCGAGCCGCCGGCGCCCGGCAAGTGGTCGCCCGCTGAAATCGTCTGCCATCTCGCCGACTGCGAAATCGCCTTCGCCTTCCGCCTACGCCAGACGCTCGCCGAGGACCACCACGTCCTCCAGCCCTTCGACCAGGAGAAGTGGGCCGCACTCTACAACGGAATCGGCGCCAAAGATGCCCTGGCAGCCTTCACCGCCCTGCGCAACTGGAACCTGCTCCTCATCCGCAGGATGCTCGCCACATCCGCATCCAAGCCCGTCACCCACCCCGAGCGCGGCACCATGACCTTCCAGACCATCGTCGAAACCATGGCGGGCCACGACCTAAACCATCTCGCTCAGCTCTTGCGCATCGCGACGTCGCAAGAGTCCTAGCCAGCCCGCATCATCAATCGCGTCACGCCGCCTGAACGCATCGGTTGCCCAGGCCTCGCTTCTGAGACCTGGGTTGGACGTTCCGGTCTTCATATTTTCCTGCAAGAAATCCCCGCTGCCCCGTTCCCAGAGTGATTGCACCCCCTCGGGAACCTTTTTCAACTCCCCGGGGTCCAACGCAATAGCGCTTCGAAGGCTGCTGTCTCCATTTGTGCCTGTTGTACCCGGTCTGCGCCGCCGCGCGGACCTAGGAGGATCAATGCGTCTCTGGGTCACCGCACTTTGCCTGGCTTTTTGCACCATCTCCGTAACCGCCCAAACCGCTCCAACCGCTTCCAAGCCTGCGCACGCCGCGCCGAAGGCGCAATCAGCCACACCTCAGATGGTCAAGGACCTGCCCGTCCGCAAGGTCGTTCTCTACAAAAACGGCGTCGGCTATTTCGAGCACGCCGGCACCGTCAACGGCAACCAGCGCGTCTCCATCGATTTCACCTCGCCCCAGCTCAACGACGTCCTGCAATCCCTCACCGTGCTCGACGAGGGCGGAGGCCGCATCGCCGGAGTCAACTACAACTCGACCACCCCTCTCGCCGAACAGCTCAAAACCCTCTCACTCGGCATGAGTGACGACCCCACCTCGACCGAGCTCTTCCAGGCCCTCCGCGGGCAGCGCGTTGAGGTCACCGGAGCACCGTCTTCAGGTCTGGGCGGCCCCATCTCCGGCCGGCTCATGGCAATCGAGTCGCGCACTGAGAAGATCGGCTCCGACGACAATCCGCAGTCGATCGAAAAGTTCTACCTCACCGTCATCGCCGGCAGCGGCGCCGTTCGCGTTATCGAACTCACACCAACGCTCAGCGTCCGCCCGGTCGATCCCACCCTCCAGGGACAGCTCGATCGCTATCTCGAGTTGCTCTCCACGACGCACTCCACCGGCCTGCGCCATCTCACCCTCGACGCCCTCGGAGCGGGCCAGCGCCAGCTCCGAGTCAGCTACATCAGCGAAGTGCCAGTCTGGAAGTCCACCTACCGCCTCGTCTTTCCGCGCGAAGCAGATGGCACTGCAACCATGCAGGGTTGGGCCGTCGTTGACAACACCGTCGGCGCCGACTGGGAGAACGTTCAGCTAGCCCTCGTCGCCGGCGCCCCGCAGAGCTTTATCCAGCCGCTATCCCAGCCGCTCTATACGCGCCGCCCCGAGATTCCCATCGCCACCGCAGCGCAAACTACCCCGCAGACCCACGAAGCCGCTGAAACAGTAACTGTGCAATCAGAGATGGTGAACGGAGCTCTCGGCGGACCCATGCAGGTCCCTCGGGCCATGAAGATGGCCAAGCAAAAGAACGAGCCCGGCAGCTTCGGAGTCGCCCGCGCAGAAGGCCTTGCCGTTTCATCCGGCGGAGTCATGGGCTCGGTATTCGGAACCGGCTCAGGCGGCGGTTCCGGTGGCGGAGTCTACCGCACCAGCGACGCTATCTCCGAAGGCGACGTCTCCACCAACGCCTTCGACGACTTCTTCGAGTACTCCCTCACCCAACCCGTCACCATCCACAAGAACGAATCGGCGATGGTCCCGATTCTGCAGCAGGACCTGCCCGCCGAACACGTCACCCTCTGGAGCCGTAGCGACCCGCGCCCGCTCCGCGCAGTTTGGCTTGAGAACAAATCGAAGCTCACGCTCGACTCGGGCAGCTTCTCCATCTTTGAGAGCGGCGAATTCGCCGGCGAAGGCCTCCTTGACCCCATCCACCCCGGTGAGCGCCGCCTTCTCTCCTACGCTGCCGATCAGGCCATGCGCATTAAGATCACCGATCAACAGTCCAGGCGCACCCTCCACCATCTCCAGGTTCACAAGGGCATTGTGATCGAGCGCTACATGGACGTCGCATCCATCACCTACTCCGCAACCAACTCCGCTGACGAGGACCGCGTCGTGCTCATCGAGCACCCGCGCCATACCAGCGGATGGTCGCTCGACGACGGCGTCAAATCCGTGGAAACCACGCCCGACCTCTACCGTTTCCGTGTCGCTGTCAAGCCGCACACGACAGAGAAGCTCGAAGTCCGCGAGCGCGGCCCCGAGTACACATCCGTCACCATCGATCCCAGCCAGAACACCAATGCTTACCTTCTCGACCTGGTCAAGCGCGTGCCCGACGCCGAAGCGCAGATCAAACCCATCCTCGATGCGCAGGCCAAACTCGCCGACCTCGACCAGGCCATTGCCGATTCAAAGAAACAGGAAGAAACCGCAGCAGCCGACGAGGCCCGCGATCGCGAAAACCTCACAGCGCTCAAGGGCAATGAGGCTGCACACCGGTTTGTAGATGAATTGAACCACGCCGAAGACCTGCTCCAGTCCACGCGCAAACATACCGCAGACCTCGAGCAGCAGAGAGCCGCAGCCGTAGAAAACCTCCGCGCCCAGATCAACGCCCTGAACTACGACTGGGACGCAACCATCAAGAACTAGCAGCCTTCAATCGACCCCAAAAGCCTCGGCGCCCCATCCTTGCGCGCCATTTTGCCGGTCGCCCCAGGTCTCTCGATTTGAGACCTGGGAAAGCTGGCAGCTAATAGCCAATAGCTATTTAGGCCTATCCGCGCCCTTCTTCCCCTGGCCGCCCTGCGCCTTCTGCTGCGCATCCTCCTTGTGATGCTTGTTGTGGTGCGCGATGGCCTTCGCAATCTCTTCCTGCGTCAGCTTGCTGTGATCTGGATTGTGTAGAACGTCGTTGGCGATTGAAGGGTCTGTTTTGGTCTGTTCCATGCAATTCCTCCTCGCGGGCACTGGAGGCTTCTTCTCTGATCTGCCTACCGGTCTGAGACGAAGTCCCCGCCGATCCGCTTACAGGTCGCGTGTTGAATCGCGCAATCATCTTTCCGGACCGGTCCGCAGTACATTCCTGCGCCGAACCTTCCGGATCAAGGCTGCCGTGCTTTGGCCGCCTGCAACCTAAGGATAGTCCTCCCGACCTCTCCCGAGCACTCGGGCGGCGCAGATCTCGCTTCTGAGACCTGCGAAAGCTGGAAGCTAGTGGATAGAAGCGATAGGCTCTTTCCTCATCGCAAACTCAATCACCCGCGCTGTCCGCTCCTCATCTTCGCCCGAAGAGATCATCAGGTCATAGAGATGCGGATTGTTCCATTCCTTGCTGAACCGCAGCTTCAGGTAATGTGCACGCTTGCCATCTACATCGCGAATACGCTGTTCGATATTTGCGCCGGGTTCAAGCCGGGTCCGCAGCCTGTGGATCCGCACCTGCAGCGGCGCATACACGAACACGTGAAACACATCGGCCCGCGACTGCAGAATGCATTGCGCTCCGCGGCCTACGATCACGCAGTTTCCGGACTTATATGCGCGTTCGATGATCTGCCGCGACAACTCGGCCATCACGTCTTCGTCGAAGCACTTCTCTTGCTCGAGCACAACACCCGCGGCCAGCGCCGCACTCCGCATCGCTTGCCGGTTCATGCGCTGCAGCCATCCGTCCACGTGCTCATCAAAGCGGCTCACCACGCCCGCATCCACATGCGCCGCGCAGGCGATCTCGTCAATCAGCGCGCCATCCAGTAGCTTCCATCCCAGCCGATTCGCAATCGACTGCGCAATGCGCCCGCCTCCGCTTCCGAACTCCCGCGAAACCGTTAACAACCGATAATCCATTCGGTGCCTCCCCGTACTGCTGACGCCGCAAAGCTACGCCGGCCCATCACATCCGGCAGTGACGCACCTCACCACAAATCCCATCGCGTCGGCCCGGCTTGCAAACAAAAGAAAACCCGCGCGAAGGCCGCGCGGGTCGTTTCGGCGATGGCTAGCCGAATCAATAAACAATCTTCAGCGCGAACTGAAAGATTCGCGGCTCGAAGGTGCTGGTGATCTGGCCGCCGCCGGTCGGGTTTCCGGAAATGCTCGACACCGGTACCGAGCCGCCCAGGCCGGCCGTTGCAGTTGTTGTGCCCTGCGAGCCGGTGATCGTGCCCGGCAGGTACAAGTTGGTGTGGTTGAAAAGGTTATAGACCTCGGTCCGGAACTCGATCTTCATGCTCTCCACTGGTGTGTTGAAGCGCTTGTTCAGATCGAGATCCGTCTCGTAAAACGCCGGCGTCCGACCGGGGTTGCGCGCAGCGTTGCCAAACGGGCTCAGCACATTGCCCGCCGCATCCTTGATCGGCGGCACCTCGAATGCCGAGTAGTTGATGTAGTTCACGTACCCGGTATTCGCGGCCCGCGAAGATCGCCCTTGTGTCACCTTTTTGCCCGGTACCAGGTCCGGCCGGTACTCGTTCGCGCCACGATAGGTCGCGCCGATCTGCAGCGAAACCTGCTGCGCACTGTTGGGCGAGTAGGTAATGTTGAACGGAGTTCCGGCCTGCATCGTGTTGATGGCGCTTACCTGCCACCCGCCAAGGACGCTGTCCATCAGGCCATTCGCATTCGACACAAAATGCCGGCCGCGCCCGAAGGGCAATTCATACACCAGGCTCGTCACATTCGCAATCGGCAGGTTGTAGTCCGACTGGCTGTAGTCCGCCTTGAGGTTGTTGCCATCCTGCGGCGAAGGCGTATTGCCCTCCAGCGAAGCCGAAGCATTATCCAGCGAGTGCTCCCACGTGAACGAGTTCAGCAGCGTCAATCCCGCCACAAAACGCTGCTCATACCTCACCTGCAGCGCGTTGTAGTTCGAGTAGAACTCATTCAGCGCCTCAGTAATGTCGCTCGGCCAGTTCGTAAACGGCCGCGCGAAACTAAGCGAGGGATTCTTCTGGTTTCCGTTCAGGAAGCCTTGCAGCTTCAGCCCATGATTCCCGACGTAGGCCACATCGAGCAGGGTGTTCTTCGCAAGCTGTTGCTGAATGTCGAGGAAGTAATTCTCGATGTAGCTGTCCCGCGTGTTCTTGGGAACCCACGTAATGTTGTCGGTCGCCTTGTTGAACGACGTCACCAGCCCTGACGGAAATCCCTGGTCCGCCGTCACGTAGCAACTTGGCGTCGTCGATCCTGTGGGAATGATCTGCGACGGTAGAGGAGTGCTGCAATGGTTCGATGTATTGGGCTTGATCTGCGATACGACTGCAAACTGCGCCTGCGGAGCATTTATGCCGAGGATATCGCCCGACCCGGCGCGTGTGTAGTGCACATACCCCGTGCCAAAGCCTCCGCGAAGCACCGTCGTAGGCGTGAATCCGTAAGCGAAGCCCACGCGCGGCGACCAGTCAGCCAGGTCCGGGTTGACCAGAGTCTTTCCGTACACCCCACCCGGGTTGACCGGCGTGATTCCATTGCCGGCCACGGCCCCCGGCGTAATCGTCAGCACAGTCTGCGAAACAGGATCGAAGTTTGAGATGTTGTTCTTCCACTCCGAGTAGGGCGAACCGTACTCCCAGCGCACGCCCAGGTTCAGCGTCAGATTCGGCGTGACCTTCCAGTCATCCTGCGCGTACGCATTGTCCATCGTCTGGCGGAGGTGCACCACAAAGTAGTTGGCAAGCTGGTAGCTCGTCGTAGTTCCAAACAGGAAGTCAGCCCAGTAATCGTCCGTTACAGGAGCCGTCGGAGCCGCGCCGCCGCCGGCATTCGTCGCGCAAAGCGCCGAGATGGCCGCATCGCACAGACTGTAACCGCTGCCGTAAGTGAATGACCCGTACAGCGGGTTGTTGTCGTTCACCGCCATCCAGATGTGTTCGTACTCATATCCAAATTTGAGTGAGTGGTTGCCGCGAACCCATGTGTAATTCAACTTCGGGTCGAGCAGCGCCGGATTCTGCCACTGCGGATTCGTGCTCTGCCGTCCGAACCCCGTGAACCCGCTGATGCCCACCGACGGCAGACCGCCGGCCACGATCGTATTGCTGGGTAATCCCGGAATCGTGAAGTCATTCTGACCGATCGACAGCGTATACTTCCCGGCCTTCGTCCGCGACAGCCCAAGCCGCGCGTCCACAATCCGGTTGCTGCCGAACGTATGCGAATAGCCCAGCGCGACCTGCTGGTCCAGCACGCGAATCGTGCCGTTCGTCTGGCCGTCAAGCGGCAGCGGAATCGTCGGGTGATTCACGCCCGTCTCCTTGCGGTCGCTCACGCGCAGGACCCACGAACTCCTTGGACTCTGCTGATAATCCAGGCGTAGATCGCCCTTGTCTGAGTTGTCGATGAAGGGAACTTGCGCCGAGTAGTCATTCGAATTCAGGCCCGTCGATGCCAGGCCGGAGAGCGGCAACTGCTGCGCAAACTTCTGGAAGTAAACGAGGATCTGCGACGACAGTGGGTTGATCGCGCTCTGCGGAATCGGAGTTCCCGCCTGGTAGATATCTCCGGTAACGGGGTTCCTGACTGGAACAACAAGATTTCCGTTTAATTCATTCTGAGTGGGCAGCGTCAGCACGTACAGCGGCTTCAGCGTCTGCCGGAATCCCTCATAATCAAGGAAAAAGAAAAGCTTGTTGTTGACAATCGGGCCGCCGAAATCCATCCCGAACTGGTTGCGATTGAACGTCGGCTTCTTGAACGGCGTAGTCTTTCCCGTGTTACTCACTACATTTGGCTTGAAGAATCCCGCCGCATTCAGATCAGTGTTACGCAGGAACTCGTACAACGTCGCGTGAAGGTTGTTGGTCCCGCTCGAAGACGCAACATTGATCATCGCACCCGATGAACGGCCATACTCGGCGCTCTCGTTGTTGGTTACCACATTGAACTGCGCAACCGAATCGGGCGCGATCGCAATGATCTGGTTGTCAAATCCCTGGTTGCTTTCGCCGTACGCGTTGTTGTCCATGCCGTCGAGCAGGTAATTGTTGAACATGCTGCGCTGCCCGTTCACGTTGTACGCGCCCTCGCGCACCAGGCTGCTAATCGAACTTGTCGTCGCCGCGGTCGGCGCCTGCCGCGATCCGGTTACGAGTGCAAGCAGGTCAGAGAAGTTGCGGCTTACCAGCGGCAGCGCTTCGGTCTGGTAGCCGGAAATCGTTTGTCCTCGCTCGCTCGTCTCTGTCTCCACCTGCAGCGCTACGTCGCTCACCTCGACGGTGGTGGCGTTCGCCTGGCCGACCTTTAGCGTCAGGTCGATGCGCTGCCGCCCGCCCACGGCGATTGCAATGTTGGTTGCCTCCGCCGGCGCAAAACCGAGCGCCTCCGCCTTGACGCTGTAGGTGCCCACGCGCAGCGAAGGCACTTCGTAGTCTCCCGAGCCGTTCGTCGTCACCTTCGTGACGATGCCCGTGTTCACATTGGTTACGATGATGGCCGCATTGCTCACCACCGCTCCTGTTGCGTCATGGATGGTGCCGGTCAAGCTTCCATCCTCATACTGCGCTCTGGCACTAGTGGCGCAGAACGCAATCAGAAGGCCAACCACAAAGATGACTGCAGGGAATTTTCTGATCATGCGCCAAGCGTATCGACCCATTGTCATGCGCTCGTAAAATGACGATGACTAGAATGTGAATTGGGTCAACCGAACTCTAAAAAACGGCCAGGATTCCAGCCCCAAGTCTCCACGGACCATGTGCATCCGGCCCAAACCCCTGCCGTACACTTATGTTGAAAACAAACTATCGGCAGCTTCGGTGCTTTTTGCGGAGGTTCGGCATGAAGAAGATCGGCGTTTTGTTCGGCATGGAAAACAGCTTTCCCGGCGCGCTCGTCGAGCACATCAACGCCCGCAACATCGACGGGCTTCACGCCGAGTTCGTCGAGACCGGCGCCGTGCACCTCGATAAGCCCTCGCCCTACGCCGTCATCGTCGATCGCATCTCGCACGACATCCCCTTCTACCGCGCCTACCTCAAGCACGCCGCCCTCAACGGAACGATCATCATCAACAACCCGTTCTGGTGGTCCGCCGACGACAAATTCTTCAACTACACCCTCGCCGCAAAACTCGGCGTCGCCGTTCCGCCCACTGTCATCCTGCCCCACAAAAAGCACCCCGAGGGCACAACCGATCGCTCCATGCGCAACCTCGAGTACCCGCTCAACTGGGACTCGGTCTTTGCCTACATTGGTGAGCACGGATTCATGAAGCCCGTCGATGGCGGCGGCTGGCGCGACGTCTACCACATCCACAATCGCCCCGAGTTCTTCCACGCCTACGACCAGTCGCGCGATCTCTGCATGCTCTATCAGAAGGCCGTCAACTTCAACGAGTACTTCCGCTGCTACGTCGTCGGCCAGAGCAAGGTACGCATCATGCCTTACGACCCGCGCAAGCCCCACCACGAGCGCTACGTGCAGAACCCGCCCGCCTACGATCCCAAGCTGCTTGCCCGCGTCGAGAAAGACGCCCTCACACTCTGCCGCGCCCTCGGCTACGACCTCAACACCGTCGAGTTCGCAGTCGAAGACGGCATCCCCTACGCTATCGACTTCATGAACCCCGCCCCCGATGCCGATCTCCAATCTGTCGGCCAAGCCAACTTCGACTGGATCATCAAGGAGGTCGCCGACCTCGTCATAGCCAAAGCGGCACACGCCCCCGCGCCGCCCAAGGAACTCCGCTGGTCCACCCTTCTCGCCGGCACCCCCGCCGCCGCGCCCGCAAAGAAAGCCACCGCCAAGAAATCCCCTGCGAAGAAGAGCGCTGCCAAATAAGAAGCGAATGTAAGGCGAAAATATTCACAGGCACTCTCCGCCACTAGTCCCTCCCCCGTCCCTGGTCCATATATCCTTTCGCTCTTCGTCCCGCATCAGCGCCGTCACCTCTTCATCCGAGGTCGCCCCGAACTCCCGGTAAAACAAGCTCACCGCATCCAGCGGCTCCGGCATCATGGCACAGACCACTTGGTCGGCTTCCTGCGCGAGCTCCTCGCAGGTGCTTCTCGCTCCCACCGGCACGGCCACTATCACCCTCCGTGCCCGCCCCTTCACCGCCTGAATCGCCGCCCGCATGCTCGCGCCGGTAGCTAGGCCGTCATCCACCAGGATCACCGCCCGCCCGTCGATCTCCATCGCCGGCTGCCCATCACGATAGAGTTTCTCGCGCCGTTCCATCTCCTGCATCTCGCGCTTGATCACGTGCTCCAGCTCCTTCTCTGACACGCGATACCCGCGCAGTACGTGCTCATTCAGCACCACTCCTCCGCCGCTTGCAATTGCGCCCATCGCCAGCTCTTCCTGCCGCGGCACTCCCAGCTTCCGCACCACCAGGATGTCCAGCGGCAGCCGGCACGCCTTCGCGACCTCGTACGCCACCGGCACTCCCCCTCGAACCAGCCCCAGCACCACGCCATCCGCAATATCAGGCAGCACTGCAACCAGCTCGCCCAACACTCGCCCCGCCTCCCGCCGATCCTCAAACACCATTTCACTCACGCGCAGGATTGTATGCCTTTTGCACTACGACCACCTGCCTTGTTTTGATCTCTGATCCCCGATCTTTGATTCCTCGCTTTACAATTGCCCCACAAGCACTCCCGAGGTCATCCCATGCGGCCATCCTTCTCTCTTGGCATCGAAGAGGAATACCAGACCATCGACCCGGTCACGCGCGACCTGCGCTCCCACATCCAGACCGAGATGCTCGCGCAGGGCAAACTGCGCCTCCAGGAACGCGTCAAGGCCGAGATGCACACCTCCGTCGTCGAGGTCGGCACGCGCATCTGCCGCAACATAGACGAAGCACGCGAAGACATCTACGAGCTGCGCCGCGAGATGATCAAGCTCGCCCGCGAACACAAGCTCGAGCTGGTCGCCGGCGCCACGCATCCCTTCGCCGACTGGCGGACACAGGAGATCTACCCTGACCCCCGCTACCACCAGGTCGTCAAAGACCTCCAGCTCGTCGCCCGCTCCAACCTCATCTTCGGCCTGCACGTCCACGTAGGCATCGAAGACCACGAAGCCGCCATCCGCATTATGAACTCGATGCGCTACTTCCTCCCGCACATCATGGCGCTGGCTACCAACTCGCCCTTCTGGCTCGGCCTCAACACAGGCTACAAGGGCTACCGCGCAAAAGTATTCGAGAATTTCCCACGCACCGGCATCCCCGATGCCTTCTCCAGCTACTCCGAATTCGAGAACTACGTCAGCCTGCTCGTCCGCACCAACTGCATCGACAACGCCAAAAAGATCTGGTGGGACATTCGCCCGCATCCCTTCTTCAACACCGTCGAAGTCCGCGCATGCGACATCCCCCTCCGCGCCGAAGAGACCATCGCCATCGCTGCGCTCATCCAGGCCACCGCCGCCTATCTCTGCCGCCTGCACGAGTCCAACCAGGACTTCCGCCAGTACGCGCGCCCGCTTCTGATGGAGAACAAATTCCGCGCCGTGCGCTATGGACTTGAAGGCAAACTCATCGACTTCGGCAAGCAGCAGGAGGTTCCCGAGCGCGATCTCATCGAGGAGTACCTCGCGCTCATCGATCCGGTCGTCGACGAACTGGGCAGCAGGGAAGCGATCGAAGGCATCCGCAAGATCATGAAGACAGGCACCGGCGCAGACCGCCAGCTTAAAGTCTTCGAGGAGTCCGAAGGCGACCTCAAGGCCGTAGTCGACTACATGGCCGAAGAAACCCGCGCCGGCCTCTAATCAGGCAACAGTTCGGTTGCTATTCTCACAGATCGATTCAGATACTCAATCGATTGTCATCTGAGCGACCGCACCCGGGTCCCCATCGACTGATCTTTGTCCCTGAGGTGGAAAGGGAGTCGAAGGATCTGCGGTAGCATTTTGGCCTCGACCTCCAAACATGCGGGTTACCCATCCTTGCGCGACTCTCCGCGCAAGGGTGGGAAACTACAAAGAACGCACGCCTTACTTCACCACCTCCGCCACCACCGACACCTCCAAATGCTTCCCGCTTCCCGGCATCTCAACCGACCCCAGCACCACCGGCTTTCCTGCCGTTACCGCCGTCTCACTCTCCAACACCGATTGCCGAATCACGGGATCCTGTATCCCCACATTCGACTTCTCATCGGCCACGCTCGACTCCTCAATCTTCGTCCGTAAACGCATCCCATCGCCATAACCCTCCAGCGTGGCTTCAAGATTTACCCCAACGTCCAGGTACTGCACCTGCGTATTCTGGTCCGATCCGGTTCCATAGCTCCCCGTCATAATAGGCACTCGCGAACCCTGCTTCATCGAAGTCTTGCTTCCCGGCGTCACCAGCAGCACAAAATGCTGAGCCCCGCCCTGGCTGATTCCGCCCTCGTTGATCGTATACGTCAGCCGATACGTCTTCCGCGGCCGATCGATATCCGCCAGGATCTTCTGTGCGAGCGCAATATCCTCTGCGCTTCCGCGAATCAGAATCGCGTTCCCTGATCCGGTGTAAAACAACTTCGCCCTCGACAGCATGTTGCGAAGAGCAGTCTGAATGTCGTTCGCATCGTGCTGTCCCGTCGAGTTGGTCAGGTAAAACGCCTGGTAGGAATCCGCAGGCTTCTGCTCAGTACTCTGCGTCTGCGCGCCTGCGCGCGCGCCACTCAGCAGCACCAACGCTGCTCCCGCCGTTATCACGACACACCACAGCCGCCGAACTGCATCCTCTGTATTCAATCTCATCGCGAGCCTCTCCAATTGATCTGTTCTGAAGCACACCCTTTGCACAATCGCTTCGTCGGCGCATGCTTCTACTTACACAGGACGCTGGGCCCTCTCATACGCTCGACAAAACTGTCAGATAGTCGTCAACGAGCCATCCCGATCCTTTGCACGATAATCTCAACAGCAGAAGATGTTCACGCAAGAAGCACGAATGCACTTCCGGCTCCCAGCACGAGCCCTTGCCATTGGCGTATTTTTGTTGTTCGCCATCATGGTCCCGCGCGCACAGCAGCCCGACGCCGCTGCCATCATCCACTCGCTCGATGCCGAAAACCAGTCCCGCTTCGAAAACGTCCTCAGCTTCACTGACGTCGAGCACTACGCCGTATTCCGCGGCAAAGAGCAGTCGCGCCCCGCCGCCGAAATGACCGTCCGCATGACTTACAAGAAGGGAATTGGCAAGACCTACGAGATACTCTCGCGATCAGGCTCAACCCTGGTGATGAAATACGGACTGATGCCGCTCCTCGAGAACGAAAAAGCCATCAACAATCCGGCCAAGCTCGCCCAGTCCTGGTTCACATCTGCAAACTACGACATGAAGCTCAAACCCGGCGTCACGCAGACCATCGACGGCCGCCTCTGCCTCGCTCTCGCCATCACACCGTTACGCAAAGCGCCCAACATGGTCGACGGCACTCTCTGGGTCGACGCGCGCGACCACACCCTCGTCGAGGTCGAAGGCATCGCCTCGAAGAGTCCATCGATCTTTGCCGGAACCACGCACATGCTGCGCCGCTACACCAACATGCAGGGCTACGCCATGGCCATCCACGCTCGCGCCGAATCGAGCGGGATGCTCTTCGGCCGCACTGTCGTCACCATCGACTACTCGGACTATCGCTTCGACCTTCGCACTGCCAAATGACACTCCCGCAGGACCCGTCATGCCGTGTAGGGATAGCCGCTCCACTTCGCGATCACCTGCCTGCGTCAGGCCGCCACATCCACGCTGCTTATCGAAGCCCGAATTCTCTGTCCTTCGTCTTTTCTCTTGATGCCGCATCCAGATCCGGCAGATCGTCGTACCACGCGTAGAACGCCGCATCAAGAACATAAAACTTCTGAAACTGAATCACGGGTAGCAGCGCGTCGCGCGGAATCACCTGCAGATACCCGATATAGCTCCCGTCGAAGTTGCGATGAACCTTCTCCCGCCGCCCGAGAATCTGGTTGAATCGAAGGCGCTCTGTCTTCAAAACCGTGCGCTTCTCAATCGCGTCGCCCGACAGCACGATCACTGCGCTGAATGCGTACGTGACCCAGCCCGCCGCGAACAGCGCAATGGCTGTCCACTCGATCATCTCGGCGAGGCTGCGCCCCTGCAGTCCAGCGCGCTCACTCCACAACAGCCCGAAAATCCCGAGCAGGCTGAACAGCAAAAATGCCGCTGCAAACGACCGGATCCAGATATTCATCCGGTAAACCCGCGCCTTCCGCGATCTCGCATTCGTCTTGAGCGAAGCCATTGGTCGGCCTCTTCGTCGCTGGGGTGGTCTACGCCCATTCCCCGCCGCGCATCAGCGGCTCCAGCTTGCCAGTCGCCGTCACGCCGTCAATGTCCAGCTTGTCCGACCCGATCATCCAGTCCACGTGGATCAGGCTGTCGTTGGCGCCCTTCTCCGCAAGCTCTTCCTTGCTCAGCTTGTCTCCATCGCGTATGCAGCTTGAGTACGCCTGCCCCAGCGCAATATGCGACGCCGCGTTTTCATCAAAGAGCGTATTCAGAAAGAGCATCCCGCTCGACGCAATCGGCGACGAATGCGGCACCAGCGCCACCTCGCCCAGCCGCCGCGCGCCCTCGTCCGTCTCGATCAGTT
>Ga0326727_10000980_pt1 | contig 111181 bp, 86 predicted proteins | sample MB2enrmetagenome_FD_207643 | JGI IMG/M metagenome (GOLD analysis project Ga0326727, IMG submission 207643) | Lab enriched peat soil microbial communities from McLean, Ithaca, NY, United States - MB29MY | ecosystem: Environmental > Terrestrial > Soil > Wetlands > Peat | place: USA: New York...
GTGACAGCGAAATCTGCGCCGCATCGCGTGATGAGGTCGTGGTTTTCCTCCAGTCCAATCCCGAAATCGCGCTGGGCATGGTACGGTTCCTGATTGGTGAAATCGGGCGTGTGCGCAGCCAAGTCACTGATATGAGCTTCAAGGACGCCAGAATGAAGGTGGCGACGTTCATTCTGTCCCTGGTTGCCTCCGATTCTGCCCCTCATGACACGCTTACGACGCTTAACCTGCCGCTCTCCCGGCAAGAGATCAGCGAGGTCCTTGAGTTGTCCCCAGAGACAATAAGTCGCACGCTAGCGGCGTTCCGAAGGCAACAATTGATAATCGCCCGTGGCAGGCACCTGACGGTTCAGAATCTTACCGGTTTGCAGTCGGCAGCGCGGCGCTGAAGGCCCGTCGAAAAAGCGACCTAATGTCCGCAGGAGTGGAACTCCCCTAATCCGTCCTGGAAAACTCTCCCAAAATCTCCTTCACAATTGTGACGTCAGCAGGCTAAGTGTAGGCAGGTAAATCCTTTATAGCGACTGCCGAAGCTAAGGAACTAGGGGGCACAAATAAAGAAACTAGTACCTCTATATTGACCTATGTCATGTAGAATTGTGAGGTTTGGTATCGACAGCCGCTCGACACGGCTGCTAGCGTGCTCTTGTGGCACCTGAAGCCCTTGGATCTTGGATCGGCGATATGCAGTTGACAGCTCTCTTTCTTGCTCGTTCCCCAGCCGACTCGAATGGAGCGAACATAACTCGGCCCCGCTCTGTGGACCGATTCTTCCCACCTTCCGTGACGATTCGCCACTTAACGGCCAGCGCGTCTTTATGCGTCGCACTCCTCATATTAACGCCGCCGGCATTCGGTCAAGCCGTCAGCCATTCTTCCTCGACAGCGGATGCAGACCACCCAGACATCATATTCGTTCAAGCGAAGTCGATCGAGAGTGGAAAATTGTCGCAAAGATTCCCGGCCGGAAGCAGAATCGTTCGATTTGAGAAAGGAACCAGGCGACTTGCGAACTTGACACAGCATTTCTTTTGCGCGGCGGACCCGCGCATCTCCTTCGATGGCTCGAAGGTGCTGTTCGCAGCAAAGAAAGATGCCGCCGGGGCATGGCAGATCTGGGAAATGAACACGGACGGAACGGAGCTGCGCCAAGTGACCGACTGCCCGGAGGATTGCCTTTCCCCAGCCTATCTGCCACGCGATGCAATTGCTTTTTCCGGCGAGGTCCCGGGCAAGCATGGAACGGGGGCTTACCAGCTCTTCTTTGCCAAGCTGGATGGCAGTGATGTGCAGCAGATCACCTTTGGTCCGGGCGATTACCAGTTGGAGACGGTGCTGCAGAACGGCTTGATCCTCGCCTCCGCGCGTTCACCTCTGGAGGCGCCCGGAGAGTCTAGGCACTCGCGCAACCTGTACACGATGCGACCCGACGGTACAGCACTCGCGGCGTTCCGAAGCGACCGCGAGGATCCGGCAATTCGCAGCCAAGCGGAAGAGTTGGATGACGGATCCGTGGTTTTCGTCAAAAACACGCAACTTGACTCCGAAGTCGGAGGCAATCTGGCGGCGATTCAGCGTGGCGCCACACACAATTCGATTATTGGCCCGTTGAGCGCGTTAATCTGGTCGCCGCGGCAACTCGAGGCCTCGCGATTGATTGTGGCGCGGCGAGTAACGTCGCCCGCGGCAGGCGCGAAATTCGACTTGTATTCATTTGATTTCATCCACGGGAAGTTCCAGGCGCCCATCTACCACGATTCCGAGCTTTCCAGTATCGAGGCCATTCCCATCGCGGCACACGCCGCTCCGCGCTGGTACTGGAGCACTCTGCGCCCGGAGATCAAGATGGGCTACTTCATCTGCTTGGATGCCTCGCTGTCCTACGAGAGTCCCAAGGGGCGACTGGCGCAATTCCCGAGCAAGGTAAGAGTGCTGGGGCTGGATCCTTCGACGGAGAGGGAGGCCAGCCTGGGAGAAGCACCCGTCGAGCATGACGGCTCATTTTATATCGCGGTGCCTCCGGACCGTCCGGTGCGCTTCGAACTGCTGAGCAGCGAGGGCAAGGTGATGCGTGGACAAAAGAGCTGGATATGGGCGCGTGCGGGGGAAGAACACGGCTGCGTGGGTTGCCACGAAGACCGCGCTGTAGCTCCCGAGAATCGCTGGCCTCTAGCTTTGCGGCGCTTTGACTCACCTTTCTGCCTCGGTGTGCAGCCGCCGCTCCAAGCAGCGCACTGACGAATTGGAGGGGCGACTCACGTCGTCGCCCCGGGCGGGACCGGAGGTAGGGGAGACCCTTGTGGTCGCCCGGGCAGCCCCAGGGGCTGCCCCTACGAGGGAATAAGAATGAAGGTTCGACTTCGACAAATCGCGATGATACTTGCGGCGGCGATCCTGCTTGTTGTGGGGCTGAGGGTCACGGCGCAAAACCCGGTTAGTACGCCGGCAGCACGTACCCCGGCTTCAAAACACACTGCCTCAGCCCGAAGTTCAACGCGTGATCCCGCGCCGCAGACGGGTGCCGCTCCTGTCTTACCTACTTTCGAAGATGTTACCGCAAAATCCGGCATCAATTTTCGGCATTCTTTTGGAGAGCAGAAGCTCAGCTCCATCATGGAAGCCACCGGTTCCGGTTGCGCTTGGATCGATTACAACAACGACGGTCTCTTGGACCTTTACGTCGTGAGCGGGCGGTATATTGACGGCGCCACCAAGTTTTCGAAACCCGATAGTGTGAATGCTACGAATCACCTCTACCGCAATAACGGCGATGGCACCTTTACAGACGTGACCGAGCAAGCTGGTGTGGGCGGCAAAGGATTCGGCATGGGCGTAACCGTTGGCGACTACGACAACGACGGCTACGAAGACATTTACGTCACCAACTGGAATTCGTCGATTCTCTATCATAACAACGGCAACGGCACGTTCACGGACGTCACGGCGAAAGCGGGCGTCGAGAACCCTCACTTCGGAACGGGCGCAACCTGGCTCGACTATGACCGCGACGGCAAGCTCGATCTCTTTGTCGGCAATTACCTGAAGTTTGACCCCAATGCCAAGCGCGAGTTCTTCAGCGCGGATGCATTCCCCGGCCCCCTCGATTACGAGGGCGACGCCGACCGCCTTTTTCACAACAACGGCGACGGGACTTTCACCGACGTGTCTCACAAGGCAGGCATCGATAACCCGTTGGGCCGCGCTATGGGATTGACCTCGGGCGACTTCGATAATGACGGCTGGCCGGACATCTACATCGCCAACGACACGATGGACAGCTATATGTACCGCAACAATCACGACGGCACATTCACCAACGTTGCGCAGGATGTGAACGTGGCGTTTGGGGCTAACGGAGAGGCCACGTCCGCCATGAATCCCATCTTCGGCGATTACGACAATGACGGCTGGCAGGACATCTTTGTCTCCGACATGCGTTACCACCGCCTCTTCCACAACCCCGGCGGCAAGGGATTCTGGCTCGACACCACCGTTGAAACGGGCGTGGCCAGCGTTTCCGGACAGTACGTGGCCTGGGGCGACGGTTTCTTCGATTTTGACAACGACGGCTGGAAGGACCTTTTTATTGTGAACGGAGGCCTACACTGGCTGATTCCCATGGAAGACTCGGTGCTCCGCAACAACGGGAACTCGACGTTCACCGATGTCTCCTCACAATTGGGTGACTACTTCAAGGTCAAGAAAGTCGGGCGGGGTGCTTGCTTTGCGGATTACGACAACGACGGGTATATCGACGCCTTCATCATGGTGTTGGGTGGCAAGGGAATCCTGCTCCATAACAATCCCCCTCCTGTGGGCGTGCGCAATCACTGGTTGACCCTCAAGTTGATCGGGACCAAAAGCAATCGCGATGGCTTTGGGGCTCGACTCGAGGCGATAGCCGGCGACCTCCATCAATACACCGAGGCCCCGGCAGAGAACGGTTATCTTTCCCAGGGCGACCCGCGGCCGCACTTCGGCCTGGGCAAGCACACGGAAGTTGACAAGCTCATTATCCACTGGCCGAGCGGAATCGATCAGGAGCTTGACCATGTCAAGGCAGACCAGTTCCTGACCGTGAAGGAACCCGCCGAAACGCCCACCGGCACGGGAGGCAAGGGGCGATGAAGGGCGCATGCACAACCCGATCAGTGCCCCGCTCCTGTCATCCTGAGGAGCCGAAGGCGACAAAGGACCTCCGCAGTTCCCGGATCCCGCGCAAACTGCGGCGATCCTTCGCTGCGCTCAGGATGACAGCCGGCACGTTTAGCATGGCACTGGTTGCCCTATTGGCCCTGTCCGTTTTCGGTCGTCATCTCGACTCCTACGCTGAAGACTCCGCGTCTCAGCAATCGTCAATTGCTGAGCCCGAATACCTGTCTCCCGTCGAGATGAGATTCTCGCCGGACGCTCAGCGGCTTTACGTGGTCTGCGAAGGGAACGGATCAGTGCTGGCCGTCGATGCGCGCACCCGCCAAATTGTGGCGCGCGCGAGGGTTGGCGCCAAACCTCGAGGCCTGGCGCTTTCCCCCGACGGCGGCACACTTTATGTCTCGAACTCCTGGAGCGATACGGTCAGTGAAATAGACGCTCGATCGTTCGAGGTCCGTCGCACTCTCAAGGCCGGTTGGGGACCCGTGGGGCTGACTACCGACCGCAGCGGCAAGTTCTTGTACGTGGCCAACAGCGTGGGCGACGACGTTTCACTTTTCGAGCTCACTTCGGGCACGGAGATCAAGCGTTTCATGACCGAACGCTATCCTGAACAAATCCTCCTCTCCCGAGATGGACGCCGGGTCTACGTGTCGAACATCTTGCCGCGTTTTGGTCCCTACGATCGGCCGCCTGTCTCTGAATTGCTGGTCATCGACGCCGTGAAGCAACTTGTCGAAGCGCGCGTTTGGGTTCCTGGGGCAATCGAACTGCGACATATCGCGGAAGCCCCGAAATCTCTGGGCGGTTACTTGCTGGTTCCGGAAATAAGGCCCAGGAACCTCGGGCCCCTGATCAGCGTGGCGCAGGGCTGGGTAATGACACATGGCATGGCCATAGTCCGACCGGCGGCTGGTGCGGTTCGCGAATCGCCCCGACAGGTTACACAGGTGGTCCTCGACGACATTGATTACTATTTTGCCGGCGAGAACGGCGCTGCATTTACACCCGACGGGCGCTACGCGCTGCTGACCGCCTCGGAGGCGGACACTCTCACCATCATCGACACCGCCAAGCTGGCGCGGCGGCTTCACGCGGTTTCGAGCGAGGAACTTCCCAACCGTCTCGACTCTGCGCGCGCGTTTGTAGTGAGGCGGCTGGCGACCGGATTCGATCCGCAGGACGTGGTTGTTTCACCCGACGGCCGGATGGCCTACGTCGCCAACCGTCTGGACGATACTCTGACGGTCGTTGATCTCGCCAAGCTTCAAGTTGCCTCAACAGTTGGTCTTGGAGGGCCGACAGAACTCACCGCCATTCGTCGAGGCGAGCGGCTTTTCAACGCCGCAAAGTTCTGCTTCCAGGGCCAGTTTGCCTGCGCCACTTGCCATCCCAACCGTCACTTGGACGGCCTCGCGTGGAATCTGGAAACTGCCCAACTGGGACGCGACCGGGTGGCCAACCGCACTCTGCGCGGGATCAAAGACACGGCGCCCTTTAAATGGAACGGCAAAAACCCCGACCTGGCCACCCAGTGCGGCCCGCGCATCGCCAAGTTCCTTTTTCGCTCAGAAGGCTTCAACACCCATGAACTCGAAGACCTGGTCACATACCTGAACCAGATTCCTCTTCCTCCGAATCGACACCTCTCGCCCGACGGTCAGCTTACCGAGGCGCAGGAGCGCGGCCAGGCCATCTTCTACCGCACCCAGAAGAACGACGGCACTCCCATTCCGGTCTACAACCAGTGCGCCACCTGCCACCCCGCGAATTCGCACTATACCAGCCGGACCAGCTTCGACGTCGGCTCGGCGAACAAATACGACACGATCTCGTTGTTTGATACTCCGCAGTTGGATCGCGTTTATGAGGACGGCCCATATTTGCATAACGGCCAGGCGCTGACACTCGAGGAAATCTGGACCGTATTCAACAACAAGGACACTCACGGCGTGAGCTCGGATATGTCCAAAGAGCAGTTGAACGATTTGATTGAGTTTTTGAAAACACTCTGAAGACCCGGGATTTGAGATTTGAAATTTGAGATCTGAAATTTGAGACGAAGAGATGCCGGATTGTGAATTTGAGCTTTGGGATTTGAGAGCCCTGCAAGCCTGCAGGTTCTGAAATCTGAAATTTGGAATCTGAGATTTCCGGGGGTGTGAGGAGATACATGATGAAGCGATTGCTCCTGAGCACTGCGATCCTTTTGGCAGCGTCATCACTCGGCTGGGCGCAAACCGTATCTTCTCCGGGGCTGGCTTCAGGACCGCACCTCATCACTCGCTGGGAGAACTTCACTACCGCCAACGGCATGCCGGACCCAAAGGTCTTCTGCGTCACCGTGGATGGGAGCCGGGTTTGGGCAGGAACCGAAGACGGCTTAGTGCTGATCGAGAACGGAAAGGTGCAACGAGTTTACACTACCAAAGACGGTCTTGTGCAGCGTGCCGTGATGGGCATAGCTGTGGACAAAAAAACGGGCGACCTGTGGATTGCCACCTTTGGCGGAGTGAGCCACCTGTCCGGCGGCCAGTTTCAAAACTTCACCAACCTCACCAGCGGCCTCCTGAATGACATTTGTTACGGCGTTGCAGTCGTCGACCAGTACGTCTGGGTCGCTACCACGGCGGGCGTCAGCCGCTTCAATACTTATACCGGCGAATGGACGAGTTGGAGCGAAAAGAATGCGCCGTTCCATGAACCGTGGTCTTACGGCATCGCTCCGGCGGGCAATAAGATGTACTTTGCCATTTGGGGTGGCGGCTTGCTCGAGTACGACGTGGCCGGTAATTATTGGAAGCCTTATACTGATCCCGACGAGGAAATGGAAATCGTCTTATTCCGCAATCAAGGGCTCCTGCATATCATCGTGTCCAACGTGGCCTACAACCCCGACACCAAAATGGTCTGGGCCTCCACCTATTTCGGCCTCAGTGGCTATGACGGCCGGAACTGGCACAATTACCTGACCAAAGACAGCGGCTTGGCGTCGGACTTTATCAATGCCCCTAAGTCCCGCGGCGACGACGTCTGGGCCTGCACCGATAAGGGTCTGAGTTATCTCAATTACAAGACCAATACCTGGGTCAGTTATCGTCCTGCGAAGAAGGCCGGTCACGGAGAAATCGAGATCACCTGGCCGGATGCGAAGAAAAACAAACTCGAGACACCAACCTCGCTCGCCCATAACTACATCTTAAATATGGATTTCCAGGGCGAGGACATCTGGGTGGCTACAGCCCAAGGGCTGAGCCACGGAATGCGCGAACCTCAGAAGGAGAGTCAACTCTATGCGTCGATCACATCCCACCGTAGCAGCGGTGAAGTCGCACAAGTCCGTGCCCCGAAAGGCCGTTAGTGCGCCTCATACCCTGAACGAAGCCTTCGACTACCCCAAGCCATCTTCCTTTTCCCGTGCGCTGCGGCTGGACATTAAAGGCGTCACCATCTTGCTCATTTCCGGTACGGCCAGTGTAGATGAGAACGGCAGGACGGTCCATGCCGGAGATTTCCGCGCCCAGTGCTGGAGAACCTATCAGAACATAACCGGATTGCTCGAGGCCGAAGGGGCAACGTGGAAGGACATCGTGCGCACGACGTGCTATTTGCGCGATATCGAGCGCGACTACGAGGCTTTCAACGAAATTCGCACTCAGTTCTTCAAAGAGCAGGAATTGGATCCGCTGCCGGCTTCCACCGGCATCCAGGCCATTCTGTGCCGTCCGGACTTGCTCATCGAGATTGAAGCGATCGCGATCTTCGAGACGGACCGCGACGGCGGCAGCAACGGGCAGTAAGCCCTGGAGTGCGGCAGCCTAGCTGCCGCCTTTGCATTGGCGATCATCGCCTGCGCAAGCGGACCTGCCACTAGTGATGACTTCTCGAGCGAGATTCCAAGGCGGCAGTTGCGCTGCCGCACTCCATAAGGGGGATGGCAATGAGAATTGCTGGACAAGTCAGTATTGATGACATTCCGAAGATTTGCCCTCTCCTGAGCCGGACGGCCAACCCTCAGTACGGAGAGCATGGCACGCGCGTCGTGAATGTGGCTGGCGTGCGGTTTGGGGGCGAGCGTCCCGTGGTAATCGGGGGGCCTTGTGCGGTGGAGAGTCACGCCCAGACGGTGGGGTTAGCGCATGCGGTGAAACGCGCGGGCGCAGACATGCTGCGCGGAGGCGCCTACAAGCCTCGGACTTCCCCGTACGATTTTCAGGGTTCCGGACTCGAGGGCCTGTGCATCCTCAGTATCGCACGCCAGGAGACCGGCCTCCCGATTGTCACTGAAGTCATGGATCCGCGCATGGTGGCCGAAGTGGCCGAAGTGGCCGACATGCTTCAGGTCGGTTCGCGCAACATGCACAACTATTCACTGCTGGCAGAAGTGGGCCGCGCCCGCAAACCCATTCTGCTGAAGCGCGGGATGTCCGCGAGCCTTTGCGAATGGCTGGGCTCAGCGGAATATATTGCCAAGCAAGGCAACCTGGACATCGTGCTGTGCGAGCGCGGCATCCGAGGCTTCCCTTCCGGCGAGTACTCGCGCTACGTGCTCGACCTTAACGTGATTCCGGCAGCCAAGATGCTGACTTTCCTCCCCGTCATCGTCGACCCTAGCCACGCCACAGGCGTCTCAGCCATGGTCGAGCCGGCCAGCCGGGCCGCGCTCGAAATGGGAAGCCACGGGCTGCTGATCGAAGTGGCGGACCTCACCCTCGGCGAGCCCAAGTGTGACGGGTTGCAGGCCATCGATGCGGCGACTTTGGCAAGAATTGTGTTGTTCGCTCATGAGAAGAAAGGAGTCAGAAGTCAGGAGTCAGGAGTCAGAAGCACGGAGGAAACATAGCCCACTCCAGTTTTGAAGGCAACTGTGACCTGACCGTCCTAAGCGAGCAAAGACTCTCGCCCTCTCCCCTGGGAAAAGGGTGGCTCGCAGCCGGCGCTTTCTTCAGCCGGTGCAGGACGGGTGAGGGGTTGCCTCCACGGCCTAGATGGCTTCGTTCCCGGAGAAGACATAATGCGACGATTCATTTTCATCTTTGCGCTCTTTTTAATGGCGGTGCCGGCCTGGGCGCAATACAAAGAGCCGGACGACGACAAGCCCGTGCAGCGCTACGCCAACATGCCTGATGAGGCGGTGCCGTACCGGCGCTTTACAAAGCCTTACTACGACTGGTTCGTTCAGACCGACACGATCGCCTATAACGGCGCCGCCGAGAAGCGGCCTGACGGCGACGCCTCCAAACTGGACGATATCGCTATTGGATTCATGGCCCCGGTCGAAAACAATCCCGAATCAATTTTCGGCGTTCCCATGTTGCACGGAGCGCAGCTCGCCCTCGAAGAGGCGAACGCGCGCGGCGGCTACCACGGTAAGCCTTATGCCCTCAAAGTGCATAACGAATCCGCTCTCTGGGGCGCTTCTTCGACTGAACTGGTGAAGATGCTCTTCAATGAGAACTGCTGGGCCATGCTGGGTTGCGTCGATGGCCAAAACTGCCACATCGCGCTTCGGGTGTCTCTCAAACTCGAGGTCCCCATCCTGAACGTCGGCACCACCGACCCCACGGTTACAGAGACGCGCATCCAATGGTTGATGCACGATTTTATCGACGACCGCCAGCAGGGCTATACGCTGGCTGATTACGTTTTCAAAACCCTCAAGCTTAAGCGTATCGGCGTGATTCGCACTCAAACCCGCTATGCTCGCCTGGGCGTGGAGAAATTCGCCGACGAGGCGCGGCGCATGGGCCGCCAGCCGATCCTCGAGGTGAAATTCGAGCGCGGCGATAAAGACTTTTCGCGACAACTCACCATGCTGAAGAACGCGAAGATTGAGGGCGTTATCATTTGGGGCGAGGCCGCCGACGCAGGTTTGATCCTGAAGCAGATGCGCGCTATGGGCATGAACCAGCCGGTCTTCGGCGGAAGCCGCCTGGCCTACCCCCAGTTGCTTGAAATCGCCGGCCCGGCGGCTGAAGGCACAGTCGTCACCACCACCCTCGATCCCACGCGCCGGGACCCAAAATGGCTGGCCTTCCGTGATGCTTACCGGAAGCGGTTCAATGAGGAGCCCATCGACTACTCCGCTTACGCCTATGATGGAATGAATATTCTTGTCTCGGCTATTGAAAAAGCGGGACTCAACCGCGGCAGGATCATGGACGCGCTGCGGGACTACCAGATGAAGAGTTACGACGGCGTGGCCGGAAAAGCCTTTTTCGACCATACGCTGAACAACATTTCTCCGGTGACCATGGCGCGAGTGAAGGACGGCAGGTTTGAGTACTGGCCGGCTCCGCGTCAAGGCGGGCACGAGGGGGCACAGAGCACCTCAGGCGGTCGTGGCGGACAATAGTCTTGCAAAATCTCACATTCCAAATCTCAAGTTTCAAATTTCTTCTTTTGCATTTTGCTGCCCTGCGCGGGTCTCAGATCTCGAATCTCAAATTTGCCCTCTTGCATTTTGCTGCCCGGCGCTGGTCTCAAATCTCAAATTCCAAATTTGCCCTCTTGCGTCTTGCCGCCCGGCGCTGGTCTCAAATCTCAAATTCCAAATTTGCCCTCTTGCGTCTTGCCGCCCGGCGCTGGTCTCAAATCTCAAATTTCAAATATCGCCCTCCTGCCCTTCCCTGGGCCGCTGCGCTCTGTGCCGCACTCCTCATCTCCGGCTCGCCGGCCCTTCCCCAAACTCCTCCCCATCCTTATGCAGTCATACCCCGCGACGCAGTGAATTATTTCGGACCGGGACGCGATGCCAGTCACGATTTGCGAGGGATTGAAATCAAAATCGGTCTCCTTGCGCCGCTGACCGGCCCGCGCAAGAACGAAGGTAACGCGTTGTTGCAGGCGGCACAGTTGGCCGTCGAAGACGAGGCTGTGAACCCTTTCCCCGGCGGGCGCCAGCTTTCAATTGTAGCTCGCGATCAAAGCGATTCCTGGGGTCGAGCAACGAATGAAATCGTTCGACTCGTATTTGACGACCAGGTGGCGGCGCTCGTCACCTCACTCGATGGCGATTCCGCTCACCTTGCCGAGCAGGTCGGAAACAAGGTTGGAATCCCCATCGTCACGCTTTCCACCGACCCTTCCACAACGCAGATCAACCTTCCCTGGATCTTTCGCCTCGCCCCTACAGACACGCAGCAGGCCAGCGCGTTTGCGCACGACATCTTCATCGAGCGCAAATTGAGGAAGGTAATTCTGGTCACGGAGAGCGATCATGACGGGAGAGCCGGCGACGAGGAATTTCAAAAGGCGGCTCACTCACTGGGCGCCCCACCTGTCGACGCGTTTGAGATCGACGCGGCGGGGTCCAACTTGGACTCGACGGTGAGCCAGGTCATGGCGGCAAAACCCGAAGCAGTGGTGTTTTGGACGGGGACAAGAACGGCCTCGAGATTACTCCGGTTGTTTCTCGAAGACTTCCCGACGACACAGTTCTATCTCAGCCAAGAGGCCGCACAGACACCTCCCACCGCCAGCCAGCCTAGTGTCTGGATCGTCGGCCCGAGCCTGATAGAAAACCCGTTGCATTCGAGCTTCGAAAATCGTTACCGCGCGCGGACGGGAGAACTCCCCGCCCCGGCCGCCGCTCGAGCCTACGACGCCGTGCGGATTCTCGCTGCCTCGCTGCGGCTTTCGGGCCCCAACCGCGCCCGCTTGCGAGATGCGCTGGCCGCGCTTTCCGGCTACCACGGCGCCTCTGGCGTCGTCGCCTTCGATCACGCCGGCAACGACGTGAGTGACTTCACTCTTGTCCGGTTCCGTTCCGCAGAATGCACTAGCCAGTAGGTAGGCAATCAGTTCACAGCTTCCGTCCACCCGGCTGCGGAGGTCACTTCTTAGCGCTCCTCAGGTAGACGGCATAATCCGTCGGCGCAGGCTTGCCGCCCGCCTCACGTACGGCTGCGGCCACCTGCCCGCGGTGATAAGCCGAGTGCAGAACGAGGTGCATCAGCACATCCTGAATCGGCGTCCTGTTCTCTGTCCCTTTGAGGCTAAGGTAAGTGAGATCGCTCGCAAGCTTTTCGGGAGTGAGTCCTTCAAGGATGGAGTGCCACCGCAGACGCAGATCTTCGATAGCCGCACTACATTCCTCGAGCGTAAGGTCAGGCCACGGTTGCGCGGTGGGCGGCGCGGGATTCTCGAACCTGGACATCCAGATGCGTTGTGCGCCGATGATGTGGCAAATCGCCTTTCTCGCTTTTTCGCTGCCGCTCGGCACGGTCTTTAAGCTTGCCAAGGTCTCGGAGTTTGCCCAGTAGTCGTATTCAATGAGTTTTCGATAATCCATGCGTTCCTCTCTTGCGAAGAATACTCCCCGTCTCCGTGGCGGCGCCGACGCCGCTTTGTCGGCGACATCAGGCGCATACAAATATGGCAGTGTACGCGCCACCCTCTGTCGACCGCCCAAGCCACTCTTGGCGCGGAAAACAATCAGCTCACATTCACCCTCTAGCCCCGCACTTTAGCGTCGCCTACGATCGGCTCCTTACTGGGGAAATCCTTGAAAAGCCCGGAGTAGACGACCCCGGCGATAGCCGCGCCGAGGATCGGGGCAACCCAGAAGAGCCATAGTTGCTGGAGCGCCCATCCGTGCACGAAAAGCGCAGGCCCGGTGCTGCGAGCAGGATTGACTGAGAGGTTGTCCACAGGTATCCCGATCAGGTGAATGAGGGTGAGGCTGAGGCCGATCGGTATTCCCGCGAAGCCCACCGGTGCACGACCGTGTGTGCTGCCGAGAATCACAAACAGGAAGAAGAAAGTAAGAACGATCTCCGCCAGCAGGCATGCACCTAGGGAGTACCCGCCCGGCGAATGCTCGGCATAACCGTTGCACGCGAATCCGCCCAGTTCAAACCCAGGTTTGCCGCTGGCGATAAAGTACAGTACCGTGGACCCGGCAGCCCCGCCTAAGACCTGCGCAACGATGTACGGAACAAGCTCTGAAGCCGGGAATCGTCCCCCAGCCCATAACCCGACGGACACAGCCGGATTGATATGACAGCCTGAAACGTGACCGATGGCGTACGCCATGGTGAGCAAGGTAAGACCGAAGGCCAGCGCCACGCCGGCAAAGCCGATTCCAAGTTGAGGGAAGGCTGCGGCTAGAACAGCGCTTCCGCAACCCCCGAATACCAGCCAGAACGTGCCAAAGAACTCCGCTCCACACCGTTTGCCTAGCGACATAAGCAAGTCCCCCTTTTTGTATTTGTGATTTTCGTCCCGCGCCACACCGGGTCGGCTCTGAGGGAGCCGCCAGGGTGCTGATGACTTCAGTCTATCATTTCCGGACAAACCTTGCACCAGATTGCAATGCAGGAAAAACTATCCTGCCGACTTTCCTCTGATGTCGGCGGCCCTCTCCCACGTCCGGAGCCCATAACGGCTGAGATAGACCGGGATATTCTTGAACAGCCGATTCTCGGCTTCGATTTCGCGTATCATCGCCCGTTTCACGTGTGAGAGTGTGCCGGTAAGAATGGTGAGCGAGCCGCCGTCGCCGCCCGCACCATTCACCTTCCACCCAAGGGCTCCGTATCCCTTCGCGATTTCAATCACCCGACGCGCATCGCGGCTCACCAAGTCGGGATGAAGCCGCTCCTGCGCCTCGGTGTTCTCGATCATAGCTTCTCCGAACGCCACGAAATCGCCGGCGTGGACGGCATCCCGGCTTTTTTCGGCCGTCGCCCGCAAGTCCTGAAGCTTGCGACAGTCCGGACCCGACCCCTCGAGCTCCTTGATCACTTTCTCATGGACCGCCGATGAACTGTGGGATTTGCCGAAGTAGATCAACACCAGGCGCCGCTCGAGTTCCCACCAAAGCGCGTTGGGGATCTGAATCTGGGAAACAGTGGCGCGCGGATAGTCGAACATCTCGATATAATTCAGCCCGCCGAACGCCGAACACAACTGGTCCTGAATGCCGCATTGCAACTTCAGCATCTCGGTCTCAATCGCCTGCGCCGTGTACGCCACCTCGTGGGAGGTAAGGTGGCCCTGGGTGAGGCGGTCGAGCGCTCCGACCAAAGCCACCGCCACGGCCGCAGACGTGCCCGTCGAAGCCCCGCTCGGAGCTTCCGAGAAAATCGACACCTTCAATGCCACGTCGGTAGGAACCTTCATGCGCGCAATGGCTGCCTGAAGCAGCGGGTGCTCATCCCAACCGGATTCCGTGCCCCTTGCAACAAACTGTTGCCCATAGTTCTCTGCGAAAACCGTGATCTGCCGAACCGCCGCATCGTTCCTGAATACTTCCACCTGCACTTCAACGTAGGGGTAGACCCCGATATTGAAAATCTTTCCGCTCTTGGCAAACCAAGTGTCCGTCCAGCCACCGTTGTCGCAAATGCGAATAGGAGCTACGCAGTTGATGATGCGTTGCGGCTGCTGGCGGGTATTATCGTTCATCAGTTGCTCCTAAAAACTAGCAGGAAAGAGTCGATTGATGGACGGCGCCCACTCCCGCGGGAGAGGGCTTCCGTTTCTCGTTGAGCACGCTCGGCGCCCAGCGGCTTTCGAACTCTCGATGCCCTTCGGACGGGCAAGGCCTTCTGCCTTCTGCCTTCTGCCTTCTGCCTTCTACTTAGCTTCCCGCCAGTTATGCCCCACTCCGATATCCACTCGCAACGGCACTTTAAGCGGATAAGCTCCTTCCATCTCGGCTTCGACAACCTTGCGCGCCTGATCCAGCTCACCTTCGGGAGCCTCGAACACAAGTTCGTCATGAACAGTCAACAACATGCGCGTCTTCATCTTCTCTCGCTCCAGGCGCGCGTGCACCTTGATCATGGCGAGCTTCATGAGGTCCGCCGCAGTTCCCTGAATGGGAGAGTTCATGGCCTCGCGTTCAGCTCGATTGCGCGAGGGCACATCCCGGCTGTTGATATCGGGAATGGGTCGCAGGCGGCCAAAGAGCGTGCGCACGCGTCCCGTGGTCCGCGCTTCTTCAACCAGTCGCTCGATCAGCTCTTTCACTTTGCTGTAGCGTTGGAAATAGGCCTCGATGTACTGCTGCGCTTCGGTTTTGCTGGTGCCGGTGCGCTCCGCCAACCCGAAGGAGCTGAGTCCGTAAACCACGCCGTAGTTGATGGCCTTCGCCATCCGGCGATGCTCGTGGTTCTGAAGCGCCGGAAGCACGCCGAAAATCTCCTGTGCGGTTCGCGCGTGGATGTCCTCGCCCCGCGTGAACGCGTCGATCAACACCGGATCGTCCGCCAAATGGGCCAGTACCCGTAGCTCCACCTGCGAGTAGTCGGCGGAGATCAAGCGGCAGCCGGGATCAGCGACAAACGCCGCACGAATGCGCAGCCCGAATTCATCGCCAATAGGAATGTTCTGCAGATTGGGATTGAACGAGGAAAGCCGCCCGGTGCGCGCCCCGGTCTGGCTGAAGGTAGTATGCAGGCGGCCCGTCTGCGGGTTAATGAACTTCGGAAGCGCGTCAAGGTAAGTTGATTTCAGCTTCGTCCGCGTCCGGTATTCAATGATTTTACGCGGCAAGTCGTGCTTTTCGGCAAGCGATTCCAAAACAGAAGCGTCGGTTGAATACTGCCCGCTCTTCTTCAGCCTCTTGCCCCCCGGCAGCTTCAGCTTGTCGAACAGAATCTCGCCAAGTTGTTTCGGCGAGTCAATATCGAAGGGTTGTCCAGCAAGATCATAGATCTCGCGGGTAAGGCCGGTGAGGTCCTTATCGAACTCGCCCGACATGCCAGCCAGTACGCTCGCGTCCAGGCGGATGCCGAACCTCTCCACGTCCGCCAGCACACTCGACAACGGCAGTTCAATCTCCTGATAGACACGCCTTAACTCTTCGCGCGCAATTTCAGGCACCAGCAGGGCGGCCAGCTCTCGCGTGTTGTCCGCCCAGTCCGCCGTCGAGCCCGAAAGCTTGCGCCCCTGACGGCGAAGCACCATGTCTTCGAGCGAATGGCTCGTGGCCAAGGGATCAAGCAAGTACGAGTAGAGCATGGTGTCGTCTGTGACACCCGCCGGCGCGATTCCCGCCTTTGCCAGAAGTAATCGCAGCAGCTTCGAGTTGTGCACCGCCTTGGGATGCGACGCGGAAGAGAGAAAAGACTTCATGGCATCGAGAAGGCTGGGCGTGGCGGATAGAGTTGCCAGCCGTCTGCCGTCCGAAAGGCCTAACCCCCGAAGTTGCCCGGCAAAACTCTCTTCGCCGTCGACCGCCAACCCAATCGCCACCGGGGCGCGTTTCTCTAAAGCATTCAGCCACCGGATCACCGACTCGGGCGTCGATAGTTCTTCCGCCTCCTTCGCTGCCTGCACCGGGATCGGCGCCTCTTGCAGGAATTCGCGCAACAGCGAAGTGAACCCCAGTTCCTGGCACAAAGCGCGCAAATCGGTAAGATCCTCGGGGGCGCGCTTGAGGTCTGCCGGGGCGACCGCCAGCGGAACGTCCGGGCGGATGGTGGCCAATTCTCGGCTGAGCAGCGCTTCTTTTTTGAAATCGCGCAGGGCGTCGCGGTAGCTTTGCTTCTCCGTCTGCTCGTAGTTTTCCAGCGCCTTGTCGAGTGTGCCGAACTTGCGGATGAGTTCTGTGGCGCCCTTCGGCCCGATGTAACTTCGCTTCTTCGCTCCTGGAGCGAGGGGAGGCTCTTGACCGGGAAAGGGCCGCGCACCGGGGATGTTGTCACTGGGATCGCCCGTCAGCGCCAGCCAATCCACCACCTGCGAAGGCTCAACGCCCAGGATTTCCTTGACCTTCTCAGCGTCGCACAAGGTTTCGCCTTCGGATGCTCCCCGAGAGGGCTTCAGCACCTTGACGTGATCTTTCACAAGTTGGAAAAGGTCCTCGTCGCCGGACACGATAAAAACATCCGTTCCTTGCGCCGAAGCGTTCCCCGCAAGCGTTCCCATCACATCATCGGCTTCGTAGCCCTCTTTCTCGACCATCGCCAACCCGAGCGCGCGGCAGAAGCGCCGTACGTAGGGAAGCTGAAGCGCCAACTCCTCCGGAAAGGCAGGTCGGTTCGCCTTGTATTGTTCAAATAGCTTGTCGCGAAAAGTGGGAGCCGCAAGGTCAAACGCCACACCCACCAGGTCGGGCTGGTGGTCCTTCAGGATCTTCCGCAGCGTCCGGACGAAGATGTAAATCGCCTTCGTGGGCATTCCGCCGGGCGAGCGCAAATCCATTTGCATGGGCGCATGGAACGCCCGAAAAACCAGCGACATGGCATCTATCAAGACCAGCTTCTTGCCGGGCTGGAATTCGGCCACGGTTTGCCTCCCAAGTTCAGATGTAGTTGATCATTCCACATTATGGTCGAGTTCTCGCGACATAGCGGAAGCCGTTGAGATGGCAGGTTTCCTTTAGAAGGCGCTCGTCTGCTCTCCCAGTGATTCGCGATCTAAGCCCCACAAGGCCCGGTCGGGGGCGGAAGATAGTAGCCCACTGCGAAACAAGGTGTGAAAAAAGCAAAACAGCTCACGCGAAGGCGCTACGGCTCAAAGAAACGCGAAGAAGACCTTGCTTGTCTTTGCGACCTTTGCGTACTTTGCGGCTTCGCGCGAAACCGGGTTCTCAGAGCATAGATTAATCCGCACGCTCAAAGCCCTGGGAGAAACAGCCCCCTAGGCCACTAATTTCTGGGACGGCAGACTGGTGATAGCTCTGTGCGGGCAAAGGTCCTCCCAAAAGCCGGGCAATCTTGAGCTCGAGATCTTCTAAGGCGTGCCGCCTGGCCTTAATCTGGTTTGGGACAACTGGACCTAGACCGAGTGCGAGGTGCTGGGCATCGACCTCAGCATATCCGAGTTCACTTTCAACAACCGCCAGTTCGTGCTGAGCCGTGCGAAGTGCGACCACTTGCTTAGGAATTGCGAACTTCCACCGCGCGAGCATTTGCGCGATCCCTTCCCCAGCGCAGTCCACAGTAGCGAGCGCTTGGTCGACGTTCACGCAGGGAATGGCGTGCACTGGCGCCAAGCCTCCTTCCCTCCAGCTATTGGCTAACGGAGAGAGGCAGTACGACAGGCTGGCCGCGCCCCCTTCCGCAATTCGGACGTAAACCAACAGGCGCTTCTCCGGCACTTTGGCTTTCTCGACGCGCTTGGCGTCCTTCTGCCCCAGGCAGCCCGTGGACGCCGAGGAACCTGCGCCCAGCCCCCCTGTGAGTAGGAAGAGCAGAATATAAATCGTGGCTTTTTGGTTGAGCTGCAGCATGCCTTCACTCCTAGGAGAGCAGGCGAGGCACTGATTCATTCCTTATCTTATATCGTCCATGCAACGTTTTGCAATCCGCACCCAGGTTCTCCCGGAGCGGCAGGCCTGGATCATTAGAAGGAACCGCTACGCTTCGGTAGACTTCCAGTCCCCGAAGGCCGAAGGGCTTCGCGCTGTCAACCCGCGACGCTCTCCCACTCGCGGCGAGGTCTTCACGGCACGTTCCGGGTTTCCGAAAGGCACAAAAACCTGAGCAAGTGTTGCATAATTGACACATCATCAGGTTTAGTGGGCCGATTGAAATCCGCCTAACTTGTTGATAACAATAGTCACAAATCAAGTTCACCGCTTGGCCAAGAAAATGCTTCCTATTGCGAGGATCAAGGAGCTTCTTGGCCAACCAACAAACGATTGCGAATCCAGTCTCCGTCTCCGGTGTGGGCCTCCACACGGGCGTTAGGGTCAACCTAAGGCTCTGCCCTGCCCCCGCGAACTCGGGCGTAGTCTTCCGGCGCACGGACCTGGAGGGCTTCGTCATTGAAGCCCAAGCCCGAAATGTCGCCAGGGTCAGCTACGCGACGAGCTTGATGAAGAAAGGCGTACTGATTTCCACGACCGAACATCTCCTGTCGGCCCTGGCAGGCTTGGAAGTGGATAACACGATCGTGGAAATCGACAACCTCGAACTCCCGATCCTGGACGGCAGCGCGCGGCCCTTCGTCGAACTTATCACCAAAGCCGGGATTCGCCGCCAGCGGGCCCAAAGGAACTTCGTCAAAATCCTTAAGCCCGTTGAGGTAGCCGATGGAATGAAGCGCATCATCGTCTACCCGGCGGATTCTTTCCGCGTCACATATCGTATCTCCTTCCCTCATCCCGTAATTGGGGCGCAATCCATCGACTTCTGCTCCGGCTCGTCCGGCTACGCCACTGAAATCGCTCCCGCGCGGACATTCGGGTTCCTGGAAGAACTCGAAATGCTTCGCAAGAATGGCCTGATCCGCGGCGGCTCGCTGGAGAATGCCGTTGTGCTGGATCGCACGGGTGTGATCAACCCCGAAGGGCTGCGCTTCCCCGACGAGTTCTGCCGGCACAAGCTTCTGGACCTGATCGGCGACTTCTCCCTGCTAGGCCGCCCGCTACTCGGCCATGTGGTCGCCGAGCGGGCCGGTCACGCCATGCACGCCCAACTTGTCGCTCGTCTTTTGCGCGAGCGGCAATCCTGGAGACTCGTTACCGACCCTCAGCTCGACGCAAAACCCGTTTCCGAGCCGGTGCTTGCTGCCAGCGAGGCCCAGTAGGAGGATGATTTTCAGACCAACCTTCATCTTCGGCTATTTACAATTCACAATTTACTATTCACAATTCACCATTCATGGTGGATGAGATCTCCAACACGTCGTACGAGTCACTTCTCCCCCTTCTCGAAAAGGCGTTCGGCTTCCCGTCTTTTCGAGCCAACCAGGAAGCCGTCTGCCGCGCCGCCATTGCCGGCCGGGACATACTGCTGGTCATGCCGACGGGATCCGGCAAGTCACTTTGCTATCAACTCCCCACCCTGGCGCGCGGCGGCACGGCGCTGGTCATCAGCCCCTTGATCGCTCTCATGGACGACCAGGCAGCCAAGCTCGCTTCACTCGGCTGCAAAGTCGCGCGCGTGCATTCCGGCATGGACCGCCTGGCTTCCCGGCAGTCCTGCCGCGACTATCTGAACGGCGAAGTGCAATTCATGTTCATTGCGCCGGAGCGGTTTCGGGTGCCGGGATTCCCCGAAATGCTGGCCAAGCGGAAGCCCTCGCTGATCGCTATTGACGAAGCGCATTGCATCTCGCAATGGGGTCACGATTTCCGGCCGGATTATCGCATGCTGGGGCAATTCCTCCCGGCGTTGCGTCCCGCGCCCGTCATGGCGCTCACTGCCACCGCAACCCCCATCGTACAGAACGACATTGTGAGCCAACTTGGCTTGGTCGACGCGGCTCGATTCATCCATGGTTTCCGGCGCGAGAATCTCGCCATCGAGGTCGTGGAGGTGCCGCTCCCACATCGACCTCAACTCACCCTCGAGCTGCTCAGCGAGCCGGCTCGGCGACCGGCCATCGTTTACGCGCCCACGCGCAGAGCATCCGAGGAACTGGCACGGGATCTCTCCCGCTTGTTTCCTGCGGCCGCCTACCATGCAGGGCTTGAGTCCAGGCAGCGGGAGCGCGTCCAGGCGGCGTTTGTCGAAAGCAAGCTCGAGGCGGTGGTCGCCACCATTGCGTTTGGCATGGGCATCGACAAGCCCAATGTGCGGACCATCATCCGCACCGCGCTGCCCGGAAGCATCGAGGCCTATTACCAGGAAATCGGCCGCGCCGGGCGCGACGGACTGCCAAGCCGGACGATCCTGCTGTATTCCTACGCCGACTTGCGGGTGCACGAGTACTTCTTCGAGCAGGATTATGCCCCCGTGGAAACTCTCGAGGCCATCCATCACCGGCTCAGTTCGCAACCGCAGCCGAAAGAGGGCCTCTGCCGGACGCTGCTCATGGATCCCGAGTTGTTCAACCGGGCCCTCGACAAGCTTGCAATTCATGGCGGCGCGGCGATCGAGTGGGCGGAAAACGTGACCGTGGGCAGCAAGGACTGGAAGCAGGCGTATCTCGCTCATCTCGAGCAAAAGCGCGCGCAACTGGAACTCATGAGGCGCTACGCGGAAACTCCTCAGTGCCGCATGCGCGCCTTGGTGCGCCATTTCGGAGATTTCGGGGACGCCAAGCGGGCTTGCGGCCAGTGTGATTTTTGCGCTCCCAAAGAATGTATCGCCCAGCGATTCCGGCCCATCACGCAAGCTGAGCGGCGTATCGTACACGAAGTGATCGACGCACTCCGGGGCGCCAATTTCCAAACCCTCGGAAGGCTGCACCAATCATTGTCTCAAAGCGAGTCCGTCAGCAGAGACAGCCTGGAGTGCATTGTCGGGGCGATGGCCGCGGCCGGATTGGTGCAGGTCGAAGACGCCAGCTTTGAAAAAGGCGGCAGAACCATACCCTACCGCAAAGCGTCGCTGACCCGCGAAGGGTTCAGCCTGAACGAGCGCACGCCGCTGGATCTTCTGCTGGCCACAAACCGGGCGGAAGAGTGGCAACCGGCGAAGCGGGGGAGGAAAAAGTCTCCGAAACCCACGAAGCCGCCTGCCCTCACCCTTTCGGTTGAGGAAGCCGCACCCAGGAAGATACGCCCGCCGCAAAGGCCGCCACGAGGCCCGGAAACATTTTCGCCGCAAGAGGCTGCGCTGGAAGATAAGCTGCGTGCCTGGCGGCTGGCGGAAGCCAGGAAGCTCGGGCTGGCAGCCTTCCACGTATTCAGCAACCAGACATTGCGCGCCATCGTCCAGGCCCGGCCGGCCACGCTCGACGAATTGCTGGCCGTCGGCGGCATCGGACCCGTAACGGTCCGGAAGTACGGGACAGCGCTGCTCGCCCTGTGCCGCCCGCTGACCGTCAAAACGCCGCCTCCCACACAAGACATGTAGCCTATTCATACCGCAGCGCCACCAACGGATCAACCCGAGTGGCGCGGCGAGCCGGAATATAGCTGGCTAAGAGCGCCACCCCCGTCAAAAGCGCCGCGACGCAGGCGAGCGTCAGCGGGTCAGTGGGACGGACGCCAAAGAGCATGGACGACAGCAACCAGGTTAATCCCGCCGAACCGATCAGACCCAGGGCCACGCCGCCCAGCGCCAGGGCGATTCCCTGCCTCAGCACCATGCGCAGCACATCTCGCACGCTGGCTCCCAGCGCCATGCGTATGCCGATTTCGCGGTTGCGCTGCGCGACAGAGTAGGAAACCGTACCGTAGATGCCCACGGCGGCCAGCAACAGGGCCGAGGCCGCGAACAAGCTGAGCAGCATCAGAATGACGCGTCGCTGGGCCACGGACGTTCGCATGACCTCCCGCATGGTGCGCACATGGTACGCCGGCAGGTTCGGGTCGATCAGGTGAATCTGCTTAAAAACCGCCGGCGCCAGCGCCATCGGGTCGCGCTCGGTTCGGATCACCAGGCTCAGCGCGTTGGCGGGCGACTGCGCTTCGGGCCAGTAGAGGGTGACTCGCGATCGAGCCTCGAGCGTGCGGTAGCGCACGTGGCGCACCACGCCCACAACCATCATCCACGGAGCTGTTGACCCTTGGCCTCCCATCTTGATGCGCTTGCCGATGGCGTCTTCATTCGGCCAGTAAGTTTTCGCCATGCTTTCATCAACGATGGCTACGCGAGGCGACGATGCGGCGTCACGGTCGTCGAAGTAGCGGCCGGCCAGAAGCTCGATCTGCATCGCGTTGAAGAATCCAGGGCTAACAGGCCGCATATCGGCCTCGGGACTGGTTTGGTCAGGGGGGACCGCCCGGCTGTCCACGAAGACGGTGCCGGAGGCGTTGGCGCCGCTGAGCGGCAGGATGTCGACCGCCCCCGCCGCCTCGACCCCAGGCAGGTGCTGGATGCGATCCAGAAGGTCGTGATAGAAGCCGCTCACCTGTTCCGGCTTTCGGTACTCCTCCTCGGGCAGCGACATCCGCATGGTGAGGACAGAGTCCGCGTGAAAGCCGGGGTCCACTTCCAGAAGGCGGAGGAGGCTTTTCAGGAGCAGGCCCGAGCCGGTGAGAAGCACCAGGGCGAGCGCCGTCTCGCCCACCACCAGGAGGGGCCGGATGCGTTGAGATAAGGCGCCCGCCGCAGCGCTGGCCTCGCCGGGGCTGCCTTCCTTGAGCGTCGCGTAGGGCATCACTCGAGTGGCCTGGATGGCGGGAACGAGTCCAACGAGCACGCCGGTACCTAACGACAAAACCATGGTAAACGCCAGCACCCAGCCGTCGAGAGTGGCGCCGCCAACTCGGGGAATGGAAGTGCGGCTCAGGGCCACGACGGCCTGGAGCGACCAATTCGCCAGCAGCAACCCCACCCCGCCCCCTAGAACGCCAGGCAGCAAGCTTTCAGTGACCAACTGCCGGACCAGGCGCAGCGGACTCGCTCCCAGGGCAATGCGGATGCTGGTTTCCTTGCGGCGCGCCGAGGCGCGCACCAGCACGAGACCGGCGATATTAGCGCAAGCAACCAGAAGAACGAAGCCCACGCCGCCCATGAGAATCCACAACGATGCTCTCACGTCGCCCACCATCTCCGCGAGCAGGGGGTTCAGGGTAACAGTGAAGTTATATTGCTTATAGGGGTAATCGCGGCTTCGCTCCGTCATCATTCTCCCGACCATGTCCATGTCCGATCTCGCCTGCGCCAGAGACACATGAGGCCGAAGCTCTGCGAGCACTTCGTAAGCGTGGCTTCCCCGATTATTGGGGCTCAGGTCGTTGGCAGTGAAGGCGAGCGGGGCCCACATCTCCGCCTGGTCGGGGTAATCGAAGCCCGGAGGTAAAACACCGACAATGACGTACGGCTTGCCGTTCGCCACGAGCGTGCGTCCGACCACCTGCGGGTCACTCCCAAAGCGTCGCTGCCACAGGCCGTAACCGAGCAAGAGAACATTGTCGTGTCCCGGAATGGCTTCCTCGGAAGTGAAGACCCGCCCCAACCGGGCTCCGACTCCCAGCATGGTAAAAAGGTTTGGCGAAACCGTGACCCCTTCGATGCGTTGCGGAATATCCTGGACGTTGATATTGAAGCTGGCGTCTGAGATAGCCGCCACGCCCGAGAAGCTCTTGTTCAGCTCTTCGATGTCACGAACCTCCGGCGCGGAAACCCAGTTCCTGTCGTTCGGCAGGCCGATGTCCGTGAAGCGCGTCCAGACCTTCACGAGTCTTTCGGGGTGGGAATACGGCAACGGTCGCAACAGAACGGCGTTGACGATGCTGAACATCGCGGTATTCGCCCCGATGCCTAACGCCAGGGTCAAGACAGCAACCAGCGTGAAGGCGGGGTTCCTGGCCAACATCCGCGCACCAATCCGGAGATCTTGATAGAGCGTTTGCATGTGGGTAGCCCTCCGGGTAAGTTCAGGCAATTTGGCCTCCATTGGCCATGCCAGCAAATTGCTTTGCAACCACAACTTGCGCGGGTGGCAGTTCTTGCGCTGCTCTGCCAGTGTCCGATTTTGGGATGCACCGTCCGAACTTGGGACGCTCAGTCTCGGGTTCTGTGACGCCGGCAAACCGGCCGGAGGGCCCAAATTCGCTGGGGGTTCATTATTGTGCACTAAGGTAATCCCTTGACACTTTGCCTCTTGCGGGAGGCAGACGACCGGAGTATCCTCCCTGTGGGGGATAAGTGATAGACCTTCCGGCAGTCAAATCAAAACAATTGAAGAAGAGGAGGCGTACTATATGCCAATCACGGCTGTAGTCGAAAAGAACGCGTATGAAGCAGCGATGGAGAACTTCGATCTCGCCGCGGATGCGCTCGAACTCGACCATAATGTGCGAAATATGATCAAATCTCCCGAACGGGTGCTGACCGTCCACCTGCCCGTTCGGATGGACAACGGGAAGATTCACACTTTTCAGGGTCACCGCGTGCAACACAGCACCGCACGCGGGCCTGCCAAGGGCGGAATTCGCTACCATCCGCACGTCACATTGGATGAAGTGAAAGCCCTTGCAACCTGGATGACGTGGAAGTGCGCGGTTGTGAATATCCCGTTCGGGGGCGGCAAAGGCGGCGTAACCTGCAATCCGAAGGAGATGTCGCAGGTCGAGCTGGAGCACCTCACTCGCCGCTATGCCAGTGCTATTCTTCCCTTGATCGGCCCGGCGCAGGACATTCCCGCACCGGACGTCTACACCAACTCTCAGGTCATGGCCTGGATCATGGATACGTACAGTATGACGAAGGGCTATCCGATTCCGGGCGTGGTCACCGGCAAACCCATTGCTCTGGGCGGCTCGCTGGGCCGCAACGAGGCTACCGGCCGCGGCGTTTTCAATACCCTCCAGTCGGCGTGCGAACACCTCCACATTCCGATGAAGGGCGCGAGGGTGGTGGTTCAGGGATTCGGCAATGCCGGTTCCATTGCTGCCCAGTTGCTGCACGCCAATGAGGCTTGCGTGATCGCAGCCAGCGATTCGAAGGGCTGTGTCTACAACCCCAAGGGCCTGGACATCCCGGCACTGATAGCGTACAAGGAGAAGACCGGCGGCGTGATTAACTTCCCCGGTTCTGAGCCGATCACTCCCGAGCAATTGCTCGCCATGCCTTGTGAGATCCTGGTTCCCGCCGCGCTCGAAAACGCGGTGCAAGCCGAGAACGCTGAAACGCTGCACACGAAGATTGTCGCCGAGGCAGCCAACGGTCCGTTGACCCCCGAAGCCGACAGAATCCTCGAAGCTGAAGGCGTATTCATTATCCCGGACATCCTCTGCAACGCAGGTGGCGTCACCGTTTCCTACTTTGAATGGGTGCAGGACGAACAGCACCTGTTCTGGGAAGCTCAGGACGTTTACAACCGTCTGGAGCGCGTCATGAAGACCAGCTTCAACGACGTACTGAAGATCCACCTGACGCACAAAGTCGGGATGCGAACCGCCGCGAATATGCTGGGCATCGGCCGGGTGGCGGAAGCCACCACGCTGCGCGGCCTTTATCCGTAAGCTTCGCATTATTTTCTTTCGCGCCGGGAGCTGGATGGTAGCTCCCGGCTTTTTTGTGCGCGCAAGCTCAGAAACCCTGTCATTCTGAGCGAAGACTTCATGATCCTTCGACTCACCGCCGCGCATGTAAATGCTCAACCAGCGGGTGCACGGGTGTGGTGCGGGCGTCCCGCCCGCTATCGCGGGGGCGTCCCGCCCCCGCAGCATGGCGCGGGCAAAGCCTGTCCTGAGCGGAGCGAAGGAATGCCCGCGGGAGAGCGGGCGCGACGCCCGCGCCACATTTTCATGGCAGCGAAGACCCTTCGCTTCGTTCAGGATGACAAAAATACAACAGATTAAGTTGAGGGAGGCGACATGAGCACTGTTGGAACCGAGAAGGAACTCAGCGTCTATGAATCCATGGCTGCGCGGTTCGACGTGGCCGCCGGCAAGTTGCAACTGGACGAAGGCCTCACGAAGTACTTGCGTTCCCCCAACCGGGAGATCATCGTGCACATTCCCGTGGCGATGGACAATCGTCAGCTCAGGGTTTTCGACGGCTACCGTGTGCAGCATAGCATTGCGCGCGGGCCTTGCAAGGGCGGTGTTCGCTACTCGCCGGATGTGACCCTGGACGAAATCCGCGGACTGGCCGCCGAAATGACCTGGAAATGCGCGGTTGTCAACATCCCCTTTGGCGGCGCCAAGGGCGGCGTCGTCTGCGATCCATCCCAACTCTCGGCGGGAGAACTGGAACGCATTACGCGGCGCTACACGGCGGAAATCCTGGACTACATCGGACCGGAGCGCGACGTGCCTGCGCCCGACATGAACACCAACGAGCAGACGATGGCCTGGATAATGGACACGTACTCGATGCACATGCGCCACACCGTGACGGCCAGCGTCACGGGCAAACCGCTCGACTTGGGCGGATCGCAGGGCCGCCGCGAGGCCACCGGCCGCGGTTGCATGATCTCCATCGATGAGGCGCTCAAGCGCTTTTGGTGGAAAAGACAGGAAACGCGCGTCATCGTTCAGGGCTTTGGCAACGTCGGCTCGGAGGCCGCGAAACTGCTGCACGAGGAAGGCTACAGAATCATAGGGGTTGCCGACGTCGCGGGTGGAGTCTTCAATACCAACGGACTGGACATCACCGCCCTGCTGCCCTACGCCAAAGAAAACGGAACCGTGAAAGGTTTTGCCGGTGGCGAAAGCATCGGGACGCAGGAGATTCTGGAGCAAGAATGCGAGGTGCTCCTCCCGGCCGCTACGGAGAGCGTCATCACCAGCAAAAACGCGCATAAAATCAAGGCTCGCATCCTGGCGGAAGGCGCTAATAGCCCCACCACTCCACCTGCGGATGATATCCTGTTTGACCGCGGCGTCTTCGTCGTCCCCGACATCCTGGCCAATGCCGGCGGCGTTACGGTGTCCTATTTCGAGTGGGTGCAGGACCGCCAGGGCTACTTCTGGCCGGAACTCGTCGTTAATGATCGGCTGAAGAACATCATGGTGGCCGCCTTCGACGAAGTAGCGCACTGGGGCGAGAAGCGAAAGGTCAATAACCGCATCGCAGCGTACATGCTGGCCATCGACCGTGTCGCCTTCAGCGTCAAGCTGCGCGGGATCTACGCGTGAACACTTAGCCGGCACAGGCGCCTCTTCGAGTTGTGGAAACCCAGCGGCGATTCGGTCATGATGTCCGTCTCCTCACGAGGTGTTCGTGTATCGACTCGCCCCGGCCCATAAAGTACCGCTCCAGCGCCATCGCCACGCCTACCCGGGGCTGAATTCTGCCCACCGACTGCCCGGCGTTGCATCGAAACCCCGGCTTTTTCGCTTCGTTTGACGCGTTTCGTGCGCAAGAATCCGTTGGTTTTGCGCACATTGCTTTGGCGACTTCGTTTGTTTTCAATGAGTTCTTGGCTTCGTTCCCACGATTTTGTGTATTTTCCGCAGACGTAAGGACCCATGGGCTGCGAGTTCTGCTGTGAGGCTTCGACAGCCCCGGCAGGGGCGCCGGAAGGTAGCCCACGGCGTGAGCCGTGGGTTGGCGCGCCCACCCTCGCCCCCGCCCCCCCTCCCGCCCCGGCGGGAGAGGGGTGCCGAAGGCGGGCTGAGGGCCCTTCCACCCAGGGCTGACGCCCGGGGCTACTCTCTTCCGCCCGTGCCGGGGCTAACCGAACAGGATCACCGCCATCGGCGGTTGCGGATTCGGGTGGGGACGGTTCGCGAACCGCCCCTGCTTCAAACACCGGTTCCCCTCCTCTACTAGCCTATCAGGTTGGCATGAGAAAGTGGAGAATGGTGCAACAGATGAGAATATTTATTTTTAGTGCAATGGAATCAAGGGGTTGAGGGAAGCAAGGGCTTCCACATTGTGAAAAATCGGCGTCCGACTGTAGCATTTTGACACATATATGCAGAAAACTGCATATAAGCCAGACGTAGGGGGACGGCTTGCCATCCCCGCTTTTTTGCTGGCCCCGACGAGGGTAGGACAAGCCCTACCCCTACACGGCCTGTTGCCGAAAGGGGCCTACCGGCCCGGTCAAATGTCAGCGAGCAAGTTTGTTTTTCAGAGTTCGCAGCGCAATTTCGGCGGCGGCGATTTGGCGGGCGACTTGGCGGGGAGCGGTTCCGCCGGTCACATTTCTACGATTGACTGCTTTTTCAGGGGAAACCGCAACGCGGCGCAAGGGTTCGTCCCAGGAAGGGATGAAGCGCCGGGCTTCGGCAGCGCTGAGGCCGGCGAACGTCCGCCCGTGGGCTGCGCAGTAACTGACCAGTTTTCCCACCTGCTCGTGAGCCGCGACGAAGGGCACGCCACGGCGAACGAGTTCGTCGGCCAGGTCGGTCGCCGTCAGAAAGCCCTGGGTGGTGGCGTGTTCCATTCTTTCAGGACGAAGCTGAAGCGTGGCGGCGACACGGGATGCGATCACCAGCGCCTCGCGAGTGGTATCGACGGCGCAGAACAGCCCTCCCTTATCCTCCTGCAGGTCGCGATCATAAGCCAGGGGAAGGCCTTTCATCAGCGCCAGCAGTCCCATAAGCCTGCCCAGCACGGTTGCGGACTTTCCGCGGATCAGTTCCAGCGAATCGGGGTTCTTCTTCTGCGGCATCAGGCTGCTGCCGGTGCTGTAAGCGTCGGCCAATTCCACAAAGCCGAAACCGGGCGAGGAGTAAATGATCAGGTCCTCCGCCCAGCGGCTGAGGTGAAGCATGGTCAGTGCGCAGGCAAAGGCCAGCTCGAGGACGAAATCCCGGTCCGAGGTGACATCCAGGCTGTTGGAGGCCGCGCGCGCAAATCCCAGCGCCCGCGCCAGGCGCTCCCGGTCCAACCGGTACGCGGTCCCGGCCAGCGCTCCCGCACCCATCGGCAGTTCGTCGGCGCGCCTTCGGCAATCTTCGAGCCGGGACGTGTCGCGTTTAAACATTTCAAAATACGCAAGCGCATAATGCGAGAAAAGAATCGGCTGGGCGGGCTGAAGATGAGTGTAGCCGGGCATCACCACGCGCGGATGACGCCGCGCCTGGCCAAGCAGCGCCTCGAGCATGCCGGCCAGAGCCTGTTCGAGATCGGCGGTGGCGTCCTTGACGTACAGGCGAGCTTCCGTGGCCACAAGGTCGTTGCGGCTGCGGCCGGTGCGGAGTTTGCCGGACAGAGCGCCGATTCGCCGCCCCAGTTGCGCCTCGACCCAGGTGTGCACGTCCTCGCTCGATTGCCCCGTGGCCCAACCGGGATGACGTTCGACGTGGCGGCGGATGGCTTCGAGGCCGCGCCCCAAGCGGCGCGCCTCCGAAGCCTTCAACACGCCCACCCGGCCCAACTCTTGAACGTAGGCAAGGTTGACTCGCAGGTCATAGAGGATGAAAAGCTGGTCGAGCGAGAAGGATTCGGAGAATTCTTCAAAGCGCGGATCGCGGCGGCCGGTGAACCGTCCTCCCCAGAGTTTCATGTGTGAATGCCCGAAGGGCCTTAATTTCACTAGCCGTAGGTGAAACCTACGGGCTATGAGCCATCACCCTTCAATTCCTGGCGCCCCCGGAGGGGTCGAATGTGCCTTGGTTCAACCCCTTCGGGGTTGGTCAAATTCAGGTGCCCGCGCACTCCGTAGGTTGCACATACGGCTAATGAAATTGGGTCCCTTCGGGACCCAGCGCCGGTCCGCCTTTGCCTGTGTCAGGGGCTTTTTGCCTTCCGGGCCGCGCGCTTGGCAGCCGCAAGGCGCAGCGGCAAACCGAGGATGTTAATGAAGCCCTCAGCATCTTTCTGGTTATAATCCGAGTTCATAGCAAAGCTGCCGATGCTGGTGTCGTAGAGAGAATTCTGCGACTGCCGGTCGAGAACGCGCAGGTTGCCCTTGCAAAGCCCCAGCTTGACCGTCCCGCACACGTTCCCCTGGGTAGCCTCCACGAAGCTGTCCAGGGCTTCACGAAGGGGTGTAAACCACTGCCCATAATAGACCAGTTCGGCGTAGCGCAGCGCCACATGCTGCTTGTAATGGTAAGTCTCCCGATCCAGACAGAGTGATTCGAGTTCCTGGTGGGCGAGCATGATCAGCGTGCCCGCGGGAGTTTCGTAGGCGCCGTGCGACTTGATTCCCACCAGCCGGTTCTCGACCAGGTCCGTGCGGCCCACGCCGTGGAGCCCACCCAAGGCGTTCAGGGTCTCGACCAGGCGCACGGGGGCCATGCGCCTGCCGTTGACAGAAACCGGAACACCGGCCTCAAAACCCAGCACCACTTCCGCCTCGCGCGCCGGGGCCTTCTGCGGCTTACGCGTGAGCTTCCACGCGCTATCCGGAGGCTCGCCGAGCTTGGTTTCCAGGGGGCCGCCTTCGTGGCTAAGATGCCAGAGATTCTGATCGCGGCTGTAAAGCTCGCCCTTCTTCACGGGCACGGGCACTTTGTGGGCGCGGGCATAGGCGAGCGCATCCTCGCGCGATTTGATGGACCATTCCCGCCATGGGGCGATGACGCGCAAATGGGGCGCCAGGGCCTGGTAGGAAAGCTCGAAACGCACCTGGTCGTTCCCCTTGCCGGTGCAGCCGTGGGCCAGCGCGTCGGCGCCGTGCTCGAGCGCAATTTCCACCTGCCGTTTGGCGAGCACGGGGCGCGCCAGCGAGGTGCCCAGAAGATACTTGCCTTCGTAGATGGCGCCTGCGCGCACCGCCTTCCAAACGTAGCCGGTAACGAATTCCGCCCGCAGGTCCTCGACGAATACCTTTGAGGCCCCGCTGCTGAGCGCCTTGCGGCGAAGCGCCACGTAGTCGTCACCCTGGCCCACGTCTCCCACCATGGCGAATACTTCGCAGCCATAGTTCTCCCGCAGCCAAGGGATAATGATGGAGGTGTCTAAGCCTCCCGAATAAGCCAGAACCACCCGCTTGACCGGGTGGCTCGAATCACGCGCTGACGTCATGGGTTGTTTTGAACTCCCTTTCTGATCGGGTGATCGGGAGATCGGGTGAACTAAGGCACGTTCTCCCCGCTTAATTCTCTTGGTACGTCGCCCACCCGAGCGCCCGGCCTCCAAGTCCAACCCCCGAAGCTTGCTCGCCCGCTCGCCCGATCACCGGATCTCCCGATCTCTTTATGCGGCAACAATGGCCCGGATCTTTTTCCGCAATTGTGCCGCGCCGCGAGCGTTGGGCGTCGCCACAAACACCGTGTCGTCGCCGGCGACCGTCCCTACAACTTCCGGCCACTCCTGCGAATCCAGCACCGCGGCCACCGGCTGGGCATTGCCGGGGTGCGTCTTCAGGACCACCAAATTGGAAGCCAGACTGACCTCGCGCAAGAACTCCTTCAGAACTACCCGCAAGGTCGGCTGCACTGGGGCGGCAGGCTCGACCGCTTCCGGAAGGTGATAGCCGGAACGGGTCTTGACCAAGCCCAGCTCTTCAAGGTCCCGCGACACGGTAGCTTGCGTCACCTGGATGCCGTGCCTGGCCAACTTTCGGCGCAACTCGTCCTGGGTGACTTGCGGGTCGGTCCTCAGGAGTTTCAAGATTTGCGTGCGGCGGTAGAGGTTTTCCATGTAAGTTTATGCAAGCAACTTATAATTATACCAAAGCACGCGTGGCTTGGCAATGACGGGACGAGCAAAGTGATCGGGAGATCGGGTGAACAAACGCCCTGTTCCCAGCTGGTTTATCCAAGCCAACGCACAGCCAGATTCCTCGCCTCGCCCGGGATGCCCGTGCTGTGGCGTTTTAACAGGGACGTGTTTAGAGGGACGTTAACGGATGCGGCTGTTGTTCACCCGGTCTCCGGATCATCCGATTTCCCGATCACGGCTCCGGGTGTTGCATGGGGAAGTTCATCGGCCGGGGTTCACCGTGAATATGCGAGATTTCATTGGTGAGAACTTTCTCCAGGACCAGGCTCAACTCCCCTCTGGACATCTTCACGGTCCCGTAGGGAGAGACTCTGCTGGATATCCAAATATCCACGGCGCCACGCGTCTCCTGTTTGCGGTAGTGGTCACATTCAAATGTGCCCGCGGGAACCGCGATGGTTTCCGAGCCCAGCTTAATTCCCGGGCTCGTGTCCCCGCTTTCCACTCCCTGCTGCGCCAGACCCGGCATCATCTGCAAGGGAAATTCCGTGGGCGGGCGGCCGGGCTGTTGCATAATCATGCGTTTGATTTCGGGTTTCTCGCCGCTCATGACCATCAGTTGCTTCATCACGATTTCCCCAGGTATTTCGCCGCCTTGAGTCCGGACTTCCAGCCAGTATCCGGTCCTTCCGCCCACATCCTCTTTGCCGACGATGACGTAAGAAAAGTGCGTGTCAACATTCTGAGATGTCCTCAGATACTGAGCCCCGGTCCCCACCACGGGATTGAATTCCCCCATGAGGTGCGGCGGCTGCCGGCCCACGCCACCCCTTATCCCTTGAGCCGGCGCGCTGGGGCCGCAAGCCAAGGCCAAAGCAATGACCGTCAGAGCTATCCCGACACCTCTCATGACTGCCTCCTTAAAGACGGGGGATCGGCCGGCCGGGCCATGAGGTAACCAAGAACCAAATCGAAGCGGATAACTTCTCCTCAGGTAGGGGGATCGATGATGAACAGCAATTCCGGCCCGGTCGAGTGTTCAGGTGATCACCCACTGCGCATCATTCCCCGTGGCCGCCATAAGCCATGAAATTCTCTTTCTTAAACTCTTCCCATTGAGCCTGAAGATACTGCTCCTTGGGGATGAACCGTTTGGCGCGGAAAGCGATGCCCAGGTTACCTTCCTCGATCTCGGCGCCCTTCTGCGGCAAGAAGTCGAAGACGCTCCGGTTGGCTCCATAGTAGGCGCAGAGCCAGACGCCGGCAGCAGATTCCACCGCATAGAGCGCGCACACTAAAGGCAAGGGGCGCGTCGCATCCACAGAAACTTTCACCTGCGCCTCGATGATCTTCCCATTCACGGACTGCGGAATCGACGGGACCGTAGTTGTCATTTTGCGCCTCGCTGCTACTAACGTAACACGAATCGGAGGAACGAGTGAACGGGAGATCACCCGATAAACACCGGTTTTATGTGGCGCTCGAAAAGGTTGCCGGTTACATTCCTGGCAATGGTGGGCTCCATCGTCGTGAGGAGATCCAAGTAACGGTTTCCGATTCGCGCCGCCACCTTAAACGCTACGTGAAGAAGCTGGCGGAAGCTGGAATTGTATGCCGGGCAGTTCGGATCGTGCCGCAGCGCCGATACGAATGGTTCCGCCGCCCAGCGCGCCACGAGCGCGGGATCAGGCAATCGGGCAGGATCGATGTTGACCACGGCGGCGTAAGGCGCGCACAAATCCTGGCGCTGGCGATAGGCCTCGGCATAAACTTCCTTGGCCAACTCGAGCCCGGCTCCGCCGGCCTCCGCCAGGCCGATCAACTCTTCCAGCCAGGTGGTTCCGGCTGTCTTCAAGTGTACGCCGGCATTGAATCTCAGGAGGGCTTGGTGGATGGGCCCATAAAGTGAGAATTTATCGCTCCCGGAGTGTACGCTCAGTTTCAAACCGCCAGGCAGCCCGTAGCGGCTGACAGCAAGGGCGATAACGGCTACGTCATCCGAAAACTCCCGACTGAATTTGGCAACATCGCCCTCATAGTCCACGCCCTTATCGAACCGCCCGCTGAATTTCGGCGCTATGGTCTGAATTGGAATCCCTTCATCCGCCACCGCGGCCAGGATGATCAGCAGTTCGGCCGGAGTCTGAGGGGAATCGGTCTCGTCCATCGACACTTCCGTAATGAATTGTCTGCTTCCCTTCTCCTCCTCGATCCGGCGGTAAACCCGCGCCGCCTCCTGCACGGCCGCCAGGTACTTGTTCGCAACCTGCGCCAAGAAGGTGGGGTCGATGCGCAAGGGGTGAGCAACCCCAGGTACGGCCAAATCCGCCAACAGCTCCGGGTGACCTTCCACGAAGCGCTGGAACGCCGAGGCCTCGCAGGGGCGGCCGATCAAATCCGCCACGTCGATGGTGAAAAAATCGCAGGCGTGCACGAACTTGTCCACCGTCTTGAGATTGATGTGGTCGGCGTCCACGTGGTATGGCTTGTCCCAACCTAGTGCCTTCACCGCCTGGTCAGCCTCGGCTCGAGCATCGGCCGGCGCGGAACCTATGATACTGTGTTCCCGGTTCGATTTGTTCCACACCGGGATCACTTCCACCCCCTGCTCGAGCGCCATCTTACAAGCCTGCAACTGTGCCTTGCCTTGGTGTGCGAACCTGTCGCCTACTCCGAGCGAGTACTTGGCCAGAGAAAGTGCGGTGCTCATGGGAGTCACTCCTGGTTGAAGCGGGGGTAGATTGATAGGGCTCCACTCCCGGACAAAAGAACTTGACAAATCAGCGTAATAGAGCTAATCTAGAGTCGAAGGGTTTTAGCATTCGTAATGCGCTGAGACTCTTTTTTGTCTACCAACTGGGTTGGGTTATTTCCCTCTACAGGACGTCGGCGCGTAAACAGCTCATTTTGCACCGACCGAGTGCTCCGAACGCGCGCCGACTCCTGCCTTCATCCGTAGACCCTCAAGTGGTTTCGCCATCCTGCACTTAACTTACGCGGCACGTACCAGCTTAGCGTACTCATCCGGATCAAGGCGCTTTTGGCAGCCAAACGCGTAGCTCAATGCGAGGGCAGCGGTTGAGGCTGCGGCGGAGATTCGGCCTTCTTGCCGGCCTTGTTCGAAGAATCTTTTGACTCCCCAGCGGACTTCTGGTCCCCAGAATGCCTGCCGCGCCCACGCCGCGCATGGAATTCGACAAACGTATTCTTTAATGGCTTGGCCGGACCGCTCTGCCCATTCAGGGCAGTTCCCAATTCCTTTTGGCAGGCCGCCAGATTGGTTTGGGCCACAAAGAAAACCTGGTCAGGGCTGCGCAAGAGATAGGCGATGTAGGGCTGCAGGGTCTGCTGCAAGTCGAAGAGTTGGTCGCCGGCTTGGCTGTATTGTGTGCCCAGGCTGGGATTCTCATACTGGCTGACGGCGTGCGCAACGCCATCCAGACGCGGCAGCGCCGCGTTGATTGCGGCGTAGGTCTGGAATCCGTAGTAGATGCTGTCCGGCCGTTTTTCAAACTCCGACCGCCACGCCTCCAGCGCGTCCATCGCGGTGTGCAGATTCGCCAAGGTCTGGGTGAGCGAATTGCGGATGATGTTCGAGACTATCCATTTTTCCAGGTGTACGGCCTTGAGCAGGTCTTCAATACGCAAGTCTATCGCCCCGATCTTGTGCACCAGAATCTCAACCTGGGCACGATCCATGTATCCCGGAGCGTTGACGGGTTGGTTGGCCTGGGCGGGTTGGGGAGACGGGATGGTTTCTGTCTGAGGCGAGGCTCCCGCCTGGGCGCTTAGCGCAGGCTGGTTTTTTGCCGGCTGTTGCGCCGCCGCCCAGCAGGCGCACAGAGCGATGGGAAGAAAAAGAAACCGCTTCATTGGTCGCATACTACTTTAGAGGCAGGTTCCCCGAAGAAAGATGGCAGGCTCCTGCTCGAAGCGTCCACAAGAACCCTGCTCGCGGCAGGGTCCCTCGTCACGGGACGAGTTCTTGAACCTCAACGCCAAACTTGAAGAGGGGCCGCGGGTCGCCTCGGCCCCAGCGATTGACTTCCCATCTGGCTTGGAGAAACTTAACGCCCGGCAGCTGCCTCAAATCGAGGGCCGCCGGAGCACTCCCCACGTAGAACTTTTGAGGGAACCAGAAGAGCGCTTGCTGCCCCCATGCTTTTCCGTCCGCCGAGCCCCATACGGAGACGTGCAGGGACTCCTGTTCGATGATCTCCGTAACGCCGAGCACGATGATGACAGGCTTCCCTTCCAGGGCGCCAAGTTCGTAGGCAGGGCCTGCGCCATTGGTCTCCACGAGCGTTTCAGGAGGAAGCAGGTGGCCAACCGTGGTTTGCGTCGAGATGTTCGCACTCATCGTCTGTCTTCCGCTGGGATCAGGATTGAAACCCTCAACCACGCCATCGTAGCACAGTTGGGAGCCGAGAGTCGAAAGTCGAGAGTCAAAAGTCCACAGTTCACAGTCGACGGTTCACAGTTCAGGAGTTGAGGAGTCGAAAAGCAGGGTCTCCAGCGGGCGACGATTGACTTTCGACTGTTGACTGTCGACTGTGAACTGTCAACTCTCGACTCGGTTGCTTTCCCCCTCGTCGCCAGCATAGACTAAAGTTTTCCCCTATGCGGGCAAACACAATGCTTCGATACCTCCGTATCTGGTCGTTCCTCTGTCTCACATCCTTGGGCGCGGCGGCCCATGCCGCCTCGGTATCGCTGGACGGAGACTGGCACTTCCTCGCCGATCCCGGCGGCGCCTTGCAGGTTCAGCAACTGGCCTCGGCGGCGAATGTGCGCCCGACTCGCGTCCCTTCATCGTGGCAATCCCAGTTCACGGACCTGCGCGATTACGCCGGGGTAGCCTGGTACTGGCGCGACATAAGCATTCAATCTCTCTCGCCGGACCAGGTGGCGATTCTGCGCTTCGGAGCGGTCGATTACCTTGCCGATGTTTACCTCAACGGCCAGAAGGTTGGCAGCCACGAAGGGGGCTATACCCCGTTTGAGTTCGACGTCACTTCCCTGCTTCGGCCGGGAACAAACCAGATTGCGGTACGAGTCGTCGATCCCGGAGCCAAGCTCAGCGTCGTGGAGGGAATCAACTACGCGGAGATTCCGCATGGAAAACAGAACTGGTACGTGCAAACCAGCGGCCTCTGGCAAAGCGTCGAAATCCAGATTCGACCGCGCGTTCACCTGGGACCCACGCACATCGTGGCTGGAGCGAACGGAGACTTCAAAATCACGGTGCCGGTTGTGACATCACCCGGGCAGGCGCCGGTGAGCGGCTCAAGCAGCCTTAGCCTGGAAATCCGCGACCGTAACGGAAAGGTGGTTTGGCAGGCCTCTCAAGAGCTCAATGCCTCCCAGTCGACTGCGGACGTCACGGGACACCTGGCCACCCCAAGCGTATGGAGCCCAGGCGATCCGGTGCTTTATACCCTGCACGCAAGTCTTGGTTCCGGCGACGCTCAGGACTTCCCTTTCGGATTCCGCACTTTCGAAACCAGGGACGGAAAGTTCTACTTGAACGGCCAGCCGGTTTATCTGCGCGGGGCGCTTGACCAGGATTTTTACCCTGAGACGATTTACACTCCGCCTTCACTCGATTACATCAAGGACGAGATGCGCAAGGCTCGCGCCATGGGGCTGAATCTGCTGCGCTGCCACATCAAGGTTCCCGACCCGCGTTACCTCCAGGCCGCCGACGAAATTGGCATACTCATCTGGTACGAAATTCCCAACTGGGACAAGCTCACCGACGACTCGAAGCTCCGCGGCCTTGAGACGCTCCGCGGCATGGTGGAGCGTGACTCGAATCATCCCTGCCTCGTCATCCTCAGCCTCATCAACGAGAGCTGGGGAATCAACCTCAAAGAGGCAGCGGATCGGCAATGGTTGATGCAGGCGTACAGCGAAGCGAAGAAGATGGTCCCCGGTTGGCTAGTGGTTGATAACAGTGCGTGTTATGACAATTTTCATGTTTCGACGGACATTGCTGACTATCACACTTACTCGAGCATCCCCGACCGCGCCGAGGACTTCGACCGCTTTGTCACGGATCTTGCTCAGCGCCCAAGCTGGCTCTTCAGTCCCTACGGCGACGCATCCCCAAAGGGCAGCGAACCCTTGGTGCTCTCCGAATTCGGCAACTGGGGGCTGCCTCGCATTCCCCACGACAAACCCTGGTGGTTCTCGAGGCGCGGCTTTGACAACGAGATTACTGAGCCGGCAGGGATTGAGCAGAGGTATGCCGATTATCAGTACGCGGGTCTCTTCCCGACTCTCGACGCTCTCACCGATGCCTCGGAATGGCACGAGTTCGCTTCCCTGAAATATGAGATCGAGTCGATTCGCTCCCATCCAGAAATCCAAGGGTACGTCATTACCGAGTTCACAGACCTCAATTGGGAATCGAATGGTCTGCTGGATATGTGGCGAAATCCCAAAGCCTTTGCCGGCGCACTGGGCGAGATTCAGGGCGACGACATGGTGGTGCTGCGCACCGATAAGCGAAGCTACAATCCGGGGGACACCGTCACGGTCACGGTTTCTTCCTCCCACTTCGGGCCACAACCCCTCGACCAAGGCAGAATAACCTGGAAAGTCGAAGGGACATCGCTGGCGGGAACTCTCTTGCTCCCCAGCCTTCCTGCCGCCTCGGCGAGTCCCGCCTTCAAGATCCAGTTCGTGGCGCCCCCCGCTGCTGCCACGAGTAAAAAACAACTCGATGTCGAGATGGTTTTGGAAGGAAAAACCCTCGCCAAGAATTCCCTGACTATTTACGTTTACCCTGACCGGCAACCCGACCTGGCTCCGCCGGTTTCGTATTATGACCCGACAGGCAAACTACGGCGCTTGGTCAATGCCATGCGGCGCCGCAACTATCTGGCGTCATCCGGCTCGGAGGCGGTGCCGGTGGTGATTACGTCCACCCTCGACGCGGAAGTAAAGAAGAAGCTCGAGTCCGGCGCCCGAGTTCTCTTGCTTTCGAGCGAGCGGCAGACCCTGGCCCCGGGCATCGACATCGTTCCTCGCGCGGGCACCGATTACGAAGGAAATTGGATATCCAACTTCCTCTGGCTCCGCAGTAGTCAACCTCCTTTTCAGACGCTGGGGTTTGATGCCATGGTTGGGTTCGAGGCCCAAGCCATCAACACACCTGCGGTGATACGAGGAGTCGCCGCCAAGGACTTTCGCGATGTATTGGCGGGGATGTTCTACGGCTGGATCCACTCGAACGTCGGAGTGCTGGTAGCAGCCAAGTGCGGCAAAGGCACACTCTTGGTCTGCACGCTGTCGCTCGACACCACCTACGGAACCGATCCTTATACTACCGAGTTGCTGGATGCCTTGGTGAACTACCTGGTTTCCGGATCACCACCCAATCTTCAGATTCCCCTGTAGGGACGCGGTTCTGAGACTGTAAGCGCTACCCTAATTTAGGTGGCAGCGCCCCCAACTCTCCTCCTCAGCGGGAGGAGGGGCCGGGGGTGGTGGGCGGGACGGTCAGCGCACGACAACCACCCCTGACCCCTCCTTACCAAGGACGGGAATCATTCTTCTAATGGGTTTCCGGAGCCAGGTACTGCGGCGCATCGGTCAGGGTAATCGCCAGTTTCCCCCTGTGTGCTTTTACTTTTCCGCGACTCTGGCCGAGGTGATCAGTAATTGCAAACTGGCCTTGGAGGTCGGGTATGGCGGCCGTTTGTGAGGCGGCGGACGTCGTCCATGCGGCGAGTCGAATTTCCTTCCCTTTGGTGAATAGCAGAACATAGTCGGTCGCTCCGCCAACCGGCAGGCGCCGGGTAAAGCGATATCCGTCGAGAACGCCGCTCAGCGTCTTCAAGGCAAGATAAGCAGGCTTGGGCGAATACACGGGACGGGTATCCGCCGAGTAAGGAAAGTTCACGATGCCGAAGTGTGATTCGGGATCCTGCGGGTTGGCGCTGTCATCGTGCCAGTCGTACCAGACGGTCAGCGGCACGCCCTCGGTGAGGTTGTTCAAGAATTCGCGCGGCAACAGCTTGCCTTGCTTTGCTTCGTCCATGCCCTTCCAGTTCCAGGTCGATGAATAGCCCCATTCCCCTGCGATGATAGGAACGGGTTTCCCGGCCGAACAAAACCCGGCGATGACACTCTGCAGGGTGTGGAATTCTTCCCTCACGCTCTCCGGATCGCGTTGCCGGTAAGGGTGCACGGAGACCGCCGACCAGTAGTTCAGCAGTCCCGCTTTGAAACACTCCGCCAGAAAACCGAAGTCAATCACGGCGGTCGCCGGGCCGACATAGAACTCATGAGGAGCCACGGCGTGAATGGCCTCTCCTACTTCGAGCGCCAACAGGATGTAGTCGTGGACACTTGGCTTGGGGCGCCAAAAGCGATAATTCGGCTCGTTGTACATTTCCCAGATTATGCCCCGCCCCTCGAAATGCTCGACCGCCGCCGAGGCCCAATGGGCGAAAGCCCGCCGGCCCTCCTCCGTGTAGGGTGACAAGCCGTTGTCATAGAGTTTGTTGGTATAATCAAGAATAAAATAAGGTGAGATTTTGTAGGATTCCAAGGTAGTTACTAGGCGATCGTAGGCGCTGAAGTCGTATTGGCCCGGCGCCCTCTCGGTGCTATCCCAGCCAAAATCTATGCGTACCCAGCGGACCCCGGCGGCGGCCAGCATTTCCATTTCTCCGGGTCTTGGATCGACGAAGTGAATATTGATTCCGATGCTCGACGGGATGGAGTTATCGAGATCGACCGGCGCGCAGATCCCAAGCGGGGTCAATAGAAAGAAGGCGAAGGCGAACTTCGGCAGAAAACTGGTGAATAGTGAATGGTGAATGGTGAATTGCATGCTTCGCCGGAACAGCATCTGTCCTCTACTAGTCGTTCTCTACCTACCGCTTCGAATACACGGTGTCATTCCGAGCGAAGCGAGGAATCTTGCCCTGATCTTTCTTCCGGGACTTCCCTTACGCAGAGCGAGATTCCTCGCTTCGCTCGGAATGACAGCTCGGTTTCGTTCTTTCCGAAAGCCGCGAAGGTCAAGGCCTTCTGCCTTCTGCCTTCTGCCTTCTGCCTTCTGCCTTCTGCCTTCTGCCTTCTGCCTTCTGCCTTCTGCCTTCTGCCTTCTGCCTTCACTTCCCGCACGTCGCGAACTTCGCCTGTCCCGTCAACAACTGCCGGTAGATCGCGGCATCCCGCAGCACCGACTCCACGTAAGCGCGCGTGGCGTGAATGGGGATCGCTTCCAGAAACTCCCAGGAATCACGAAAGGGAGTGTCCTTCATCCAGTCTCGGACGCGGAAGTCGCCGGCGTTGTACGCTGCCAGGGCCGGTTCCGGCCTGCCGTTGAACTCGTTCAATAAGGTTCGCAGGTAAGCACAGCCAAAGCGGATGTTATAAGTGGCGTTGTAAAGCCGCACGCCGGCGGACCGGATCCTCGAGGCGCGATTGCTGCTGCTGGCCGTTGTGGGGAGGACCTGCATCAGTCCGTGGGCGTTGGCGGAGGAGGTGGCGCGGACATTAAACGCTGACTCCTGGCGGATCAAGCCCATCACCAGGTACGGGTCGAGCCGGTTGGCGCTGGCTTGACGTTGCACCAGACTCCAGTAGTTTTGGGGAAACAGCAGGCTCCACAACTCCTTGGGCAATTCCGAGAACTGGTAAGAGGGGTAGTCAGGTACGATCTTAGTTGCGTCGATAAGCCCCGCGCTCACATTTCCCTGCCCCGCTTCGAGCCGACTGAGAAACAAGCGCAATTCCGGCTGTTGCGGCCGCGCAGCGAGCGATGCCCTCAGATACTCCTCGGCCAGGTCATTTAAGCTCAGAGCTTGAAGCTCCAGCGCCGGCTGCAATAACTCGGCGGGCTCGTACTCAGAGCAGGCTGAGATCGGCGCGGCGTCGCGCGGAGGAATCGCCTGCGCCACTTTCCAAGCTACCGAATCCGGCGCCGGTATTACAACCGCGCGGGCGGCGGCCGGAAACTCCCGTTCCCGCAAACTCGCCTGCGCCGCGTAGAAACTATGCGAGAACTGGTTTTGTAGCAGCGCATAGAGCGGCTGAGCGCTGACTGCATCTCCGCGCTCCTCTTCCAGCCGGCCCAACCAGTAAAGCGCCGCGGGGGTGCGGCTCGAGCGTGGGTTGCGCGTTAAATAACCTTGTAAGTCTTGCAGGACCTGCTCGCGCTGCCCTGAAAAGTAATGGCACCAAATGAGCCGCCATGCCGCGTCTTGGGCGTGGCTGCCTTGCGGGAAAGCCTCCACCAGCGTCTGGTATTGGCGCGCGGCGTTTTGCCACTCGCCCAGCCTGTAAAAGAGTCCCGCTGCAGAATTGAGCGCCGACTCGTACGAAGTTGAATGCGCGTCGATGGCCTGAATCTGCGCAAGCGCGTCGAGAGTGGCGCTTGCATTATCCGCTCGAGTAAAAGCCTCGATCCTCAAAGCCAGCCGCTCCGCGTTCAGCGACGGGCTGGGAAGCGTGCTCGAGAGCGCTTCCAGAGCCTCGGAGTCTCGCCGCAGACGGAGCAGACATCGCGCCCGGCCCAATTGCCACTCACCCGCCTTGGCGTTGCTGGGCCTGGAGGAGAGCAGCCCTTCGTACCCTTTCAGCGCCTCCTTGAATAAGGAAGCTCTGAAAAGCAACTCCACCCGGGCAGTTTCTATTTCCTCCGTAGGCTGAGGGAAACTCGACCCCAGGACCGATCGGAGACGCCCCAGGGCTTCTTCCGCAGCCTGAGCTTGGGGATACGCCGGGAAGGCATAATAAACATCCTGGAAGGTTCGTGCGGCTTGGGCCGGGTCTCCGGCTTGCCAGTAAACCTGGGCCAGCAGGAGGGCGGACTCCGGATGCCGGCGAACGCTGGGATCTGCGGTCAGGACCTGAACTGCCTCTTGCGCCTTCTGGGAACGCAGGAGGGCCTGGGCAAGCAACACGGTCGCCTGCGCACGCAAAGGGCTTGCAGGGTAATCCGCTGCGAACCCGCCAACGCCTTCCGCGGCCTGGGCCGCGTCGCCGGCTTTGAAAGCGGCCGATGCGGAATAGTACGATGCGTAGTCAGCAAGCGTGAACTGAGCATTTGCGGCCTTGCGCAGGTCCTGCGCCGCCTGGGGATACTCGCCCGCTTCGTATTCGCGATAGCCTAAAGCGAAATATGCCAAGTCGCGTTGTTCAGGCGCTTTACGGGATTCCGCGTAAGCACGCAACTGAGGCCACGCCGTCCGCTTCGATGCCCGGGCCGCCAACTCGCGGAGCGATGCCGGAACGGGCTCGCTGGGCGGGCGGTCTGCCGCGAAACACTGGGCTCGGGCCAGCGCCCAGCAGATTACAGCCAAGGTGGTAAGTATGATTTTCACACGGAAGGACCAGAACCGTTCTTCACAGCCGCGCTCGCCTTATCCGCACGAGCCATCAAACGCTCGAGTTGTGTACCCGCAAGTTCGGCCAGAAGCTTGAGGGCGTCTTCGGGCAGCGCCCCCCTTCCGCCCGAATCAGCGTAGAAGATCGCCGCCACCGCTCCTCCAACTCGAATCGGCAGAAGCAGGACAGAGTCCAGGGGATCCGGCCTGAGGCGGCTCAGGACATTGGGGTTCTTGCTTAAGACCTCAGTTGTCCCGCCGACGTCCACGCCCAGTTCGAAGACTTGGCGAAAAGGCGTGTCTACACTCAGCGGGACCACTAAAGCGCGCAGCGCTTGTTCATTCAGAGTTGCCCCAAATCCCTGCGCTGCGGCGGCCCAGGCCGCATCGCCGCGCACCTCAAATAACACCGCCCGGGCTCCCAAGCGGTGACTTTCTTCGGCCAGAGCGTTGAACAACTGCCTGGGCAAACTTGCAGCCCGGAGGTTCTGCGCGGCAGTCAGAATTTCAGCGAGCGAAGTCGATTGGGAGCAGGACCCAGGGTTCACCAGAGCTTCGAATTGGTCCCAGGCCTCCGCCTCCAACTGCATATGCTCAGCGCGCAATTCCTGCAACCTCTCTTCAAGTCTCTGTAATTTCAGAGCTTGGGCGCGAAGCTTTTGGCCGAGATGCTCGCACATCTCCCGAATTTGCATTACGAGTGCGTTTGTGTCGTCGGCTGGCAGGATCAACCCTCGTTAAAATCAATCGACTTCGTATTATGGTACAACGTGTTGCGTCGGCGCAACGCCTTTGTCGGACCGCAATCCGCGTCCATTTGACAACCCGAGGGCACAAGAGATAATCTAAACAATAGAGCGGGGGCGTCACGGTTTCGACGGGAGTCCTTGCGCTTAGGAGGCATGCCGGGGGTCCACACCACCCGTGATCGGCGTGGGACAAAGACAACTGCCAACACGCAGTATGCCTATGCTGCCTAATTAATTAGGTAGCCGTCTCCTCCCTCAGGCCCGCATAAGGGAAAGAGGCGTCGATTGGCGGGCTGGCTTGGGACTCACCGCCTCGGGGTTTCGGGTAAGATCCGCTTCGGCGGAATTGAGGCTAGCCGGCGGTTCGTTGTTGCCCGTTCCTTAGGGCCGTCGGCGAATGCCGGAAGCGAACGAGACAAGCATGTAGTCTCCTGACCGTTCGGCTCTTCGGACGGGGGTTCGACTCCCCCCGCCTCCACCATCACCAAACGCCATAGCCGTGTATAAGCGGAATGGCCATGTCGCGATTCCAGGAACAACCCTGATGTTCCCCCAACTGACTGCGGCCGCCATTTTCCAGTCCAGTAGCAGAAAAACTCGGGCGGATGAGGCTGGGCCGATGGTATCATCGCCGGTCTGCAGGATGAAACAGTTGGAAAGCATGGGCCACACGCCCAGGAGGGTAACGAGTGGAAGAGCAAATACTCTGCTTCAAACGGGAAATCCTGCGGGCTTATCCCGCCAAGACGTTCTACGACGAGGGTCTCTGGCGCCAGATCCTGGCCCACCTCGAACCCAAGGCGCGATCCGTCGCGGAACACGACTACGGCACCAAACAGCTTGTCGTTTACGTCCTCATCAATCATGGCGAGACCTTCCTGAGCTATCAACGCACACCCAAGACCACCGAGACCCGCCTCAAAGCCTTGTATTCAATCGGCATCGGGGGGCACGTCAACGTGGATGACCAGATTCAACCAACTCTATTCGGCAGCAAGGAAGTGGCCTGGAAAGACTTCGTTCTGAACGCCGTCCGGCGCGAGGTCAGCGAAGAAGTCCAAATCGAGGGAGCGAACGCCCAGGAGCCTAGACTCATCTGCTTTGTCAACGATGATTCGAACGACGTGGGAAAGGTGCACTTCGGCGTGGTTTTTGTCATGAAGCTGGCCAAACCGAGCGTCGCCATACGAGGTGAGCGAGGCATCGGCAAGCTCGGCTTCCGTACCCTGCCGGAACTCCTCTCCATGCGCGACACGCTGGAGACCTGGTCGCAACTGCTCGTAGACTTCCTGTCGCAGGAAAGTTCCGTGGGGCAGGAATGACTTCCCCCAGCGGATGGCCAGATATACGATCTGTAGGGCTCGCCTTGCCGAATACCCCTATAGGTTGCACTTTAGGGCTTGACAAAGGCCCAGCCTAGAGATAAGTTCCCCTACAGCTTTTCCGGTGCCGGACCTGCCTCGAGGGGACAAGCCGACCGGAGTAGAGCACGCGCTGCGCGGTGTCGCCAAATTTTTGTTTCAGCACGGGAACCCAATAGCCAACGGCGCGACTGACCCCATGGAGGACCAAGATGTCTGAAGAGCGGGCCGTCTCCACAGCACCAGAATCTGCCCCTTCCGATGTGCAGACGCAGGTTAGTCACGGCTTGCGGATCAAACGCCTTTTCACCAAACCCGGCTCTCATCCCTTCGACGAAATCGAGTGGGAATTTCGGACCACCACCATTCAGAACGAAAAAGGCCAAGTCATCTTCGAGCAGCGCAACGTCGAAGTGCCGAGGGACTGGTCGCAGACGGCTACGAACATCGTCGCCTCCAAGTATTTTCACGGCAAGTTGGGAACAGCCGAGCGCGAGTCGAGCGTCAAGCAGCTCATCGGCCGCGTGGCGGACACCATCGCCCAGTGGGGCGTCGAGGACGGATACTTTCGCAGGGAAGAAGACGCCCGGGCGTTCCACGACGAGTTGCTCCACCTGCTGGTTCGTCAGAAGGCTTCGTTCAATTCTCCGGTTTGGTTTAATTGCGGGCTGTGGCACAAGTACCGCCGCAGCGGTGCGGGAGGAGCATTCTATTGGGACCCCGCCGCGGGCGAAATCAAGAAGGAGACCGAAGCCTACCGGCGTCCGCAGTGCTCAGCCTGCTTTATCAACTCCGTCCAGGATAACCTCGAAAGCATTCTCGAGCTGGCGAAAACCGAAGGGATGCTCTTCAGGTACGGCTCGGGCAGCGGCACGAATTTCTCGGCCCTCCGTTCCTCCGCCGAGTCACTGTCGGGTGGCGGCATGGCCTCCGGTCCCCTCTCGTTTATGAAAGGCTACGACGCGTTTGCGGGGGTGATCAGATCGGGGGGCAAATTGCGACGCGCCGCCAAAATGGTGATCCTCAACATCGATCACCCCGACATCGAGGAGTTCATCCAGTGCAAGGTCAAGGAAGAGCGAAAGGCCTGGGCGCTGGTGGATGCCGGCTATGACCCGTCGCTGGGCGGAGAGGCGTATAGCTCCATCTTTTTTCAGAACGCCAACAACAGCGTGCGCGTCACCGACGATTTCATGAGGGCCGTCATCGAGGATAAGGAATGGGTCACACACCAGATCACCACCCGCGAGCCCCTCAAGTCCCACCGCGCACGCGACCTGATGAAGAAAATCGCGGAAGCCGCCTGGCAGTGCGGCGACCCGGGCATGCAATTCCACACCACGGTCAACAAGTGGCATACCTCCAAAGCTACGGCGCCCATCAACGCCTCGAACCCCTGCAGCGAGTACATGTTCCTGGATGATTCGGCATGCAACCTGGCGTCCCTTAACCTGATGAAGTTCCTCGCGCCCGATGGCAAGTTCGATACCGAGTCCTTCCGTCACGCCGTGGACGTAATGATCACCGCCCAGGAAATTCTGATCGACAACGCGAGTTATCCTACGGCGAAGATCGCGCGCAACTCCCACGATTTCCGCCCGCTGGGGTTGGGTTATGCCAACCTCGGCGCGGTGCTGATGGCCAGCGGCCTTCCCTATGATTCCGATGCGGGGCGCGACATGGCTGCTGCCATTACCGCTGTCATGCACGGCGAAGCGTATCTCCAATCGTCGCGCATCGCGCAGGAGATTGGTCCCTTCGCCGGCTACGCCGTCAACCGCGATCCCTTCCTGGGCGTGATCTCCATGCACCGCCAGTCGCTCGAGAACATCAACCCGCGCAACCTGCCGCCCAGCCTCTGGGACACGGCGAAGGAAACCTGGGACGATTGCCTGGCCGGCGGCATGAGGCATGGCTACCGCAACGCCCAGGTCACGGTGCTGGCGCCCACCGGCACGATCGGCTTCATGATGGATTGCGACACCACCGGCGTCGAGCCCGACCTGGCGCTGGTGAAATACAAGAAGCTGGTGGGCGGCGGGCTGATCAAGATCGTCAACAATGTGGTGCCCACGGCGCTGCTCAAGCTCGGCTACCGTCAGGAGCAGGCCGCGGAGATCGTCAACTACATCGACCAGCAAAGCACTATCGAAGGCTCCCCCCACTTGAAGCCGGAACACCTGCCGGTTTTCGATTGCTCGCTGAAGCCGACGAACGGAAAGCGCTCCATCCCTTATATGGGCCACGTGCGCATGATGGCGGCGGTGCAGCCCTTCCTTTCCGGCGCCATTTCCAAGACCGTCAACATGCCGGAAGAAGCGACGGTCGAGGACGTTGCCAACGCTTACATCGAGGCGTGGCGCCTGGGCTTGAAGGCCATCGCGATCTACCGCGACGGGTCGAAGCGCACCCAACCGCTCAACACGAAAAAACAGGGTTCAGGATCCGGGATTCAGGATTCAGGGCAACGTCAGCCCCTAGCCCCTAGCCCCCAGCCCCTAGTCCCTGGCAGGCCCTATCGCCGGAAGCTGGCCGATGAGCGCCGCGCCATCACGCACAAGTTCTCGATCGGCGCCCACGAAGGCTATCTCACGGTGGGGTTGTACGAAGACGGACTTCCGGGCGAGATTTTCATCATCATGGCGAAGGAAGGCTCGACGGTTTCGGGTCTGATGGATTCCTTCGCCACCGCCATCTCACTGGCACTCCAGTACGGCGTGCCGCTCAAAGTACTGTGCGACAAGTTCAGCCATTCGCGCTTCGAGCCCAGCGGCTGGACACCCAATCCCGACATCCGCATGGCGAAGTCGGTGATGGACTACATCTTCCGCTGGCTGGCGATCAAGTTCCTCCCGGGCCAGGCCCAGGGCGCTGAGGAGGCCAACGGGCTGGCCACGCAGTTCACGCCCGCCACTGGGGAGCGCGCCACGGTATATCCTGATGGTTCCATACAGCCGAGCCTTGCGGGTATTGAGCAGTCCGACGACGCTCTCTGTTGCTCCGAGTGCGGCGCCATCATGCCGCGCAATGGCGCCGACTATCGCTGCATGAATTGCGGGGCAACCATCGGCAGCTCCTAGTATGCGGCGGTAGGTTTACCCCGCCGTCGTCGATTGTTTTTAACTTGCGATGGCGGCATAAAGCCGCCGCTACGCCGTTCATTCGCCGCCTGCCGGCCGCTGGGCGGGCAGAACGGGCCTTACGCTCATGCGGGCTGTTGCTGCGTCAGGCAATGGAGCGTGCCGAAACCCAGCACCAAATCAACGGCATGGACACCCACGACCATACGATCCTTGAATAATTCGCCAAGGAGTCCAAGAGCTAAGCGGTCTTTGGGATCGTTGAACGTGGGCACCAGCACAGCCTGATTGGCGATATAGAAATTTGCATAACTCGCCGGGAGTCTGTCACCGTCGAAAAAGATCGGGCCGGGCATGGGCAGCGCGATGACCTCCGGCCTGGAACCATCCTCAAGCCGCAGGTCCTGAATGCGGTCCCAGTTTTCGGCGAGCGGGCCATAATTAACATCCTCGGTATTCTTCTCCTTAATGAGGACCAGGGTCTTTCGATCGACGAAACGGCAGATGTCATCGACGTGGCCGTGCGTATCATCCCCGGCGACGCCACCCGCAAGCCAGAAGACGTTGGTCGCACCGAGATAATCGTTGAGCGCTTTTTCAAAGCCTTTTCGGTCCAAGCCGGGATTCCTGACCTGGATTTCTGATTGCAAATAGCACTCTTCAGTCGTCACCAAGGTTCCGCGCCCATTGACTTCGATTCCACCCCCTTCGAGAACGAAACTACGGTTGCCGATCTGCGCGTCGAACAAGCGCTTGGAGAGGTGCCTGGCCGCAACCTCAGGCACCTGGCGATCTTTCTTCCAGTCGGAATACTTGGCCCAGGCGTTGAAATGGAAATGGACGATGGCGGTCTCCGTCCTTCTGTTCCGGTGGCGTCGGACAAAAATGGGCCCGCTGTCCCGCATCCAGCCGCGATCGGTGGGGTGCCGGATGAACTCGACGCGCGCCGGGTCAGCTCCGGCGCGCTCGAGGTAGCGCTGCGCGGTCGTCTCGCCGGCCGCGGAATTGACCAGCATCCTAATGCGCTCACCGGGCGAGATTTTGCGCACGATTTCGCCGTAGACCCAGCGAATAGTATCGAGCTTGTCCGGCCAGTCGGTAGAATTATGAGGCCATGCGAGCCACGTCGCTTCGTGCAGGTCCCACTCCGCAGGCATCGAGAAGCCCATTGAAAATGGCGTGTTTTTCGAATCTTTCATTGACTTGAAGGTAGCGCCGACCTTTAGGTCGGCATCTGCTTTGAACCTGAGTGAGCCCTAGACACAAATTCCAGATCTTCCTCGTCGGCAATTTGGTCGGCCGAAACGAACGCTCGGCCAAAGACTTTCGGCTCGGATACCATGACACCTCCGCCGAATTCCTCTATATACCAGTCTGTTGCCGGGTCTCCAGTGATGTTAGAAGCGACCAGTTCAATTTCGGCAGGGTTGCCATGGAACAGCACGCGGTCGGCCTTCTTTATTTCTTCCCCGGATCGATATTTCAGAACCATCGTCCCGCCGCGCTGCACGCTTTCCTCCGGTCGGCCCGCTGTGCTAGTCTAATGGACTCGATACCCAAATTCAATGCGAGCGTTTCGTTGTGTTACTAATACGGACTTTCGTCGCGAGCCGTGAAGGTTTTTCTCCGTGCTCTCTGTGCCAAAGAAAAGATAAAACACAGAGATCACTGAGCGTCTCTGTGCGCTCTGTGTTGGTGCTTCTAAAAGCTCGGAGTACACGGAGAAGTCCTTGCGGCCGCGGCCGAAAGTCGCGCTTAGTTCAAGGGAGGAATTCGAATCGATCATGGCTAAAGCCCAAAAGTCACACCACCGTTATCGCGAAGACATGTCGGAAATGCCCGATTGGATGAAAAAGAAGAAGTGCCCGGACCGCGACCGTTACCTCGCCGGACAGCGGATTCTGCCCAAGAATCTGACGGGCAAAGAGAAGCTTCCGGACATCGTGGACGAGGTGTTTCTTGCCTACAACTCGGCCCGTCTTAAGGAGGGTTGCAAGCTTTTCGTGGAAAAGATGCTGGAGCCGGACGTAACGGTCGGCATGACTATATCGGGAGCGCTCACACCGGCCGGGCTGGGGTGCTCCTGTATCGTTCCCCTTATCAAAGCCGGATTTGTGGACTGGATTGTTTCGACCGGCGCCAATTTGTATCACGACATGCATTTTGCGTTGAACTACCCGGTGCGTGTGGGAAACTTCAAGATGGACGACACGGCACTGCGCGACAACGATATCGTGCGCGTGTACGACGTTCTGCTCGGTTACAGCGACTGCCTGATGGCGACGGATGAAATCCTGCGCAATATTCTTATTCAACCCGAATTCCAGAAGGAAATGGGCACCGGTGAACTGCACCATCTGCTGGGCAGGTATGCGGCTGAGTGGGAGCGCCAAGCCGGCCTCAAGGACGTCTCTGTATTGGCCGCCGCCTATCGCGCCGGCGTGCCCTGCTACACATCCTCGCCCGGCGACTCAACCATTGGGATGAACGTGGCCGGCGTAGAATTGCGCGGCAACAAGCTGCGGGTGAATCCGTCGATCGACGTGAATGAGACTACCGCTTACGTCCTCGCTGCCAAACGGGCAGGAGGCAGGAGTGGCGTGGTTCTGTGGGGCGGAGGCAGCCCCAAGAACTTCATGCTCCAGACGGAACCCCAGATCCAGGAGGTGCTGCGCATCAAAGAATTTGGGATGGATTATTTCCTCCAGGTAACCGATGCGCGTCCGGACACGGGCGGACTGAGCGGAGCTACCCCCAGCGAAGCCGTAAGCTGGGGGAAGGTGGATCCCGACCGCCTGCCCGATGCCGTGGTTTGCTACACGGATACGACCATCGCCATGCCGATCCTCACGCATTATGCGCTTGCCAGGCACCCACGGCGGAAATTGCGCAGGCTTTACGACCAGCGCGGTCAGATGATGAAGGCGCTGACCAAAGAATACTTCACGCACAACAAAGTGAAAATGCTCGACGGCACGGATCCTGCTGTTGACTAGTAGGGCCGAACAGCGTTCGGCCAAGCCCAGCGCTGCTGGGCCCTACAGGTGCTGGAAGCGAGGAGGCTTATGGCAACAACCCGGCAGCTTCAAGCGATCGCCGCGCAGCACGGGACGCCCGTAGTGGTGATCGATCACGAGATCATCCGCCGCAACTACGCCAAATACAAGAGGCACCTTCCTCGAGTTCAGGCCTATTACGCGGTAAAAGCGAATCCGGCGCCGGAGATCGTGCGCACTTTGTTCAGCGCGGGCTCGAGCTTCGATGTCGCCTCGCTTCCGGAGTTCATGCTGGTTTACGAAAACATAAAACACCTTCCCCCCAAGGAACAGCAGGACTTTATCTGGGACAAGATCATTTTCGCCAATCCCACCAAACCCAAGGAGACACTCCAGGCACTTGACCGATACAAGCCCCTCGTTACCTATGACAACCACAACGAGCTGCAGAAAATCAAACAATACGCCCCACATGCCGGGGTTGTGCTCCGCTTGCGAGTTCCCAACACCGGGTCCATGGTGGAGTTGTCGTCCAAATTCGGCTGTGACGCGGGAGAGGCAGTGGACCTGATCTGCGCTGCATTCGAAATGGGATTGGAGGTCGAGGGACTGAGCTTTCACGTGGGCAGCCAATGCGCCAACTTCGAGAACTTCGTTCAGGCTCTTAATATCGCAGCCGCGGTATTGCGAGAGGCGAACACGCGCGGCCATGCCATCAAGATCCTCGACATCGGCGGCGGCTTTCCCGTCGCCTACGATCGGCATGTGAAGCCCTTCAGCCTGCTCGCCAGAATGATCAACACTGAGATCGACAGACTGTTCCCGCAAGACATGCAGATCCTCGCGGAGCCGGGCAGATTTTTCGTTGCCACGGCCGCTACCCTGGTCGCTCGGATCCTGGGCAAAGCGGTGCGCGATGGAAAGCTGTGTTACTTCATTGACGACAGCGTCTATCACACGTTTTCCGGCATCATTTTTGACCATTGCCAATATCATCTCAAGGCGTTCAAGAAAGGCCCGACCGAAGTCTGCGCGGTCTACGGGCAGACCTGTGACGGTCTGGACACCATCTCGCAATCCGAGCAGTTGCCTGACCTCCAAATCGATGATCTGGTCTATTCGGAAAACATCGGCGCCTACAGCAATGCTTCTTCGACCTGGTTCAACGGATTTCCGCCTGCCACTGTCGTTCACGTCAACCAGTAGAGGACCCGATCGTCTCTCAATCGCGAATTTCCTGTGCGGTGAAGGCGGCTGGGGCGCCCTTTTGCGTTGGGGTGGGAGAGTCGGTCCGGCTATCCTTCGGAAGCCAGTGGAAGTTTAGCGGCTTCCCAGGCGGCGAGGCCGCCTGCCATCTCAATCAGACTCGTGATCCCGTACAGGTGCAGGATACTGGCCGCAATCGACGAGCGGTAACCCCCCGCGCAATGCACGGCGATGCGGCGGTCGCGGGGGATTTCGGCGATGCGCTCCTGCAGGTGGTTGAGCGGGATGTTCACGCTGCCGGCAATGTGCTTGGTTGACCACTCGCGGGGAGTTCTGATATCAAGCACCAGGGGAGCATCGGCACTCGCCAGTTCTTCTGCCGCCACGAGCGGGCTCACTTGCTCCGTTTGCCGCACCAGGTCCGGCCGGCCGGCCAGCGCTTCCATCCCTCCCTTGAGGTAGCCTCCGACGTGATCGAAACCGATGCGGCCCAGGCGCAGCGCGGCCTCATGCTCGCGTCCGGGCTCGGCGATGATAACGATGAGCCTGGCTCGGTCGAGGACTGTGCCTGCCCACGTGGCGTACTGGCCGCCCAGGCCGATGTTGATACTGCCGGCAAGATGGTTCTTGGCGTACTCGAGGGGATCGCGGACGTCGAGAATCTGAGCCCCGGCATCTCCCAGCCGCAGGACTTCGTCCAGCTCAATGGGGCGGAGGACTTGCTCGAGATTCTTATCGAGCTGAGCGCGCTCGCGAGTGTTGAGAATAGCGTCAAAGCTGAAATACGGGGGAGCGTCCGGCTGGTCCGCCGTGACCAGGCGAATGAATTCCTCTTTCGTCATCGGCTGCAGCGCGTAGTTCATTCGCCTTTGGACTCCCAGCGTGGAGACGGTGTCCGAGGAAAGGTTCTTTCCACACAGCGAGCCCGAACCGTGAGCGGGGTAGACGAGCGTCTCATCTGGAAGTGCCAGGAGTTTGTCGTGCAGCGAGTCGTAAAGGTGCGCGCCGAGTTCGTTGGCACTCCACCCGAGCGACGCCCGGAGATCAGGGCGGCCGACGTCCCCGATAAACAGCGTATCACCCGTGAGGACGGCGAACGGCTTTGTCCCATCCTTCTCGAGATCGAACACCAGGATGGAGATTGACTCGATGGTGTGGCCGGGAGTCGACACCACTTGCAGGCGCAGCCCGGGGAACTCCAGGGTGTCGCCGTCGTTCATGCGCGTAAAGGCGTATTCCGCCTCGGCGCGGGAGCCAAGATAGATGGTTGCACCGCAACGATCGCGCAACTCCAGGTGGCCCGCGACAAAGTCGGCATGGAAGTGGCTGAGGAAGACGTGGCGGATGTGAAGATGAAATCTCTCGGCTTCGTCGAGGTACCGCTGGACGTCGCGCTGAGGATCCACGATGATTGCCGTCGAGCTAGCCTCGTCTCCCAGCAGGTAGGAAGCGTGGGCCAGGCAGCCAAGGTAGTACTGCTTCAGAATCATAGACAGAATTTCCCGTTTGTCCGGTGCTACAGAGACAAAGCCCAACTCGATCGTAGCGGCGTCTCCAGACGCTACACCCCCCTCGAAGACCGCCTACCCGTTCAGCGTTTCCGACACCTCACCCCGGCAAAGATCCGGTTTTGATCCTAGTTCGGCTGGGGGACGATTCGCAGATAGGGTCGGGGCGCCTTCCATCCCTCGGGATAGATCCGTTTGGCTTCTTCGTTCGAGACCGCGCCCGAGATGATGACCTCTTCGCCTCGTTTCCAGTTCACAGGGGTAGAGACTTTGTGCTTGGACGTGAGCTGAATGGAATCGAGGACGCGCAGGACTTCGTCGAAGTTGCGGCCGGTGCTCATCGGATAAGCGAGCATCAACTTGATCTTCTTGTCCGGACCGATCACGAATACGGTACGCACGGTGGCGTTGTCCGCCGGCGTGCGTCCCTCGGAGGTTTCGCCCGCCTCCGCCGGCAGCATGTCATAAAGCCTGGCAATTTTGAGCTGCGGGTCGCCGATCAACGGATAATGCACCCTGTGACCCTGAGTCTCTTCGATGTCCGCGGCCCACTTGACGTGGCTGGCGACCGGGTCAACGCTGAGCCCGATAATCTTGCAGTTGCGCTTCAGGAATTCCGGCTCTAAGCCTGCCATGTAGCCTAATTCTGTTGTACACACCGGAGTGAAGTCCTTGGGATGGGAGAACAGGATGGCCCACCCGTCGCCGATCCATTCGTGGAACCGGACGGGGCCCTGAGTGGTTTCAGCCACAAAATCCGGTGCCGTGTCATTGATGCGCAGTGACATAGTAATCTCCTCGCAGGGAACTGAATCTCTTGGGATTAACAATTCAGTTCATTTTAGGCAGGGACTTTTCGTCCTGTCAACCGCTATTTCCAACTGGCAGTGATCCGATAGTGCAGGCCCGCCTCCGCTTTTTGCGGCTTGTGTTGAACGGACTCCGATTCTCGTGGATAATGGTAGTCCTATCGACTTACAGAGAGGGCCAGCGGGTTCCGGGAAAGCGCGCAGACCAATGCCCAAACGCAGTATCGATTTCGAAACCGTACGTCAAATAGGCCTGGAGCTGCCTGGCGTAGAAGCGAGCACCGCCTACGGGGTTCCGGCGCTCAAGGTCCGTGGAAAGCTCCTGGCTTGCCTGCCGGCAAGCCGCTCGGCAGAGCCTGATTCGATTGTCGTTCGCGTGGATTTCGATGACCGCGCCGGGTTGCTTGCTGAGGCGCCCGATGTTTACTACCTGACGGACCATTACGTTGGCTACAACGCGGTTCTGGTTCGCCTCGCGCGCGTTAACCGGGAGATGCTGCGGGACTTACTCGGAATGGCCTACAAATTTGTGACGGCCAACTCACCCAGACGTCCGCCCTCGCGGAAGCGCCGAAAGACGGGGCCAGGGGGTCAATGACCTTTCTTCCGCGCATTCCTTCGCGGCCTTTACTCCCTCTCTATTTCACCAGCTTCTTCACCACGGCAATCAACTGTTCGGCATTAAACGGCTTCCCGATCCATCCGGTGGCCGCGGCCCTGCGGCCCTGGCTCCCTGCCGTCACGGCCATGAAGCCTCCGGCATCCGTGGCAAGCGGCGCTCACGCAATCAGCCCCGCCTACTCTGGAGCCCAGACGATAAGGGCGTGGGGCGAGGGGCGGTTGTCAACCAGGGAGCCGAAAAGCCCGCCACGCACGTCAGCCACTCACGCCGAACCCGTGCCAAATGAAAAAGCGTAGGCTAACTGTTCCATCTCGCGGGCCGTGGATGCTTGCTCCGGATAGTTAACCATCCCCATATCAAACCTGAAGCGGTGGCCCGAGCCGGAAGCGTCGATCAACCCTTCTGCAACCCGTTCGGCGACTCGGTTCATACCTGGTCGAGGGGTATTGGGCAAGAAAATGCCGAACACGCCAGAGGACAGAAGGAAAAGGGAGTCCCCCGTGCGCAGCTTGCGAACGAGCGCTCGAGCAGCTTCTCCCATGGCTAAGGAGACCTCTTGTGGGCTCCGAAGCTTGGGCGAGGGTTGCACACGCACCAGGACAAGGGAAAGCGGCTCCCGGATCTGAACGGCGCGGCGAAAAACCATCGCCAACTGATCTTGAAAATTACCGTACCCCGCCAAGGTCCCCAGCAAATCGGCGCTCGCCCGCCGCCGGAGCACCTCGATTTGGGCTGACTGCCGGGCGAGACGCCTGCGAAGTGCGTGAACAACATATTCACGCTCTAAGAGATAAGTGACCATGAGGACATGCAGCACGCAGAAGCTAACGAAAAGGGTCCGTGTCGTCTGACCCGTTGCGCCTCCCCTGCTGCCAATTACGGAAGGGTACATCAGGAAGGCCGCGCCCGCGCCCAGGACAAAGATCACCCCCACTGCGAGGAGCCATAACTCCCTGTCACGACGGTCCAGAGTGGTAGGGTCTATTTGGTCAAAGAGCTTCACCGCGCCCACCCCCAGCCCCGAGGCCAGAAGCTTCCTCCTCGATGGAACTGATGGTCTCCAATATCAAGCACAACGCCGATGACGCCCAGCAGACTGATAAGATCGCGAACAACTCGGCGCGCTTCGGAGCGTTTCACGCGGGGCGCCTCCGGCAGCGGTGGCAAGCGACGCTCACGAAATCAGCCCCAGGCGCTTGAGGTGGTTTATCAGTTTCCCCGTATCGATCGGCTTGGACACGTAAGCGTCGCACGGCAACTTGAACGGCTCAACCACGTTCTCCACATCGTCCAGGGCGGTCGTCATGATGATCTTCACACCCTGCGTGGATAACGTGCCCCGGGCCTTTTCGCAAGCGCGGATCTCCTTGACGGCCGACCGTCCATCCATCTCCGGCATCATGATATCCATGCAGATCAGATCGTAAGGCTGCCCGGCGTCCAAGGCATGGCGGAAAGCCTCCACTGCTTGGCGGCCGTTGACGGCAAGGTGGCATTCGCCGTAACGGCTGAGCAGCGTCTGCAACAATAAGCGGCTGGTGAAATCATCTTCCACAATCAGTGTGCGCATCTCGACAACTCCCAGGGCAACCTCCCTTACACCCAGCCCGTCTCCGTTGCGGTGGCGATGAGCAGACTCGCTGCTCCCTCCAGCTTGGGCAGCACGGCCGAAGCGCGGTCGAAGTTCCCCGCTTCCGCTGCGTCCTCCAGTTCGCAGCAGGCGGCCCGGAGCGATTCCGCCGACACCGTCGCCGCCGAACCTTTCAAGGCGTGCGCCTGTCGGCAAGTGCCCTGCGCGTCCCCCTTCTCAACGCTACGTCGCAAGGACGCGACCTGCTCTGGAAGCCTGCTCAAAAAGCCCGCCACCACCCTTCTTGCCAGCTCTCTGTCTCCGGAGAGTCGGGCCAGCAGAGTATCCGACCGGAAGACGTTTTGCATTCTTGCTGTCTCTTGTGCGCCTGCTGGCGCGGCGAGGGCTGCCAGCCACTTCCCCAAGACCTCTGCCAATTGGCGAGGCTCAACCGGCTTGGCGAGGTAGTCGTTCATGCCTGCTTGAAAACATTTCTCACGGTCTGCGGATTTGGCGTCCGCCGTCAGCGCTACAATCGGGATCAGGGGATTTCGCGCGCCGGTGCGCGGATCACGGATGCGCCGGGCCGTCTCGTACCCGTCCATCTCGGGCATCTCACAGTCCAACAGCAGCAAGTCGTACGTGCGCTGCTGGAGCGCCTCGAGAGCTTCCAGTCCGTTGCCGACGAGATCGGCAGTGAAGCCCAGTTTCCTCAACATCATCCCGGCTGCTTCCTGGTTGGTCGGATCATCCTCGGCCACCAGAATCCGGAACTTTGGCTCCGCTCCCGAGCGCCGAGAGGCAGTCTGTGAAATACCCCTACCAGGGGCCTCTGAGGCCCGCCCTTGACTGCTGGTCGCGAGCAAAGTTCCAAGCAGCTTGCGCTCCCAAATCGGCTTGGCAATCTGGCCTTTGAACCCCAGCGCTTGCAGTCGAGCCCCGTCGACAATTCGGCCGGAACCGGTCATCAAGTAGAGCGCTGTAGGTTCGAGTTCCGGGTCGCTTGCAATCTGGCGCCCCAGGTCTACCCCGTCCATGTCTGGCAAATCCATATCCAGGACGGCGATCTGGAAAGGTTCAGAAGTCCGTGCCGCCTGCTTCAGAACCGACATGGCGCTGCCCGCATCCGCACTCTCTGCGGGCCGGCAACCCCACGAACGCAGTAGCGCGCAGAGCAGATGGCGGTTCGTGGCGTTGTCGTCTACCACCAGCACCCTCGCGTCTCGCAGTTCCGGCTGAGTGCCCGTCGAGGGCGCGCCCGCCGCGGGTTGCTTCTCGAAGGCGGCAGTGAACCAGAACGTCGCGCCCTTGCCCTCCTCGCTCCGGACGCCGATCTGGCCTCCCATCATCTCGACCAGTTGTTTGGAGATTGTCAGGCCCAGACCCGTCCCGCCATAGCGGCGCGTTTTTGATCCATCCGCCTGAACGAACGGCTCAAACAAAAGCGAGGCTTGCTCCTGGCGGAATCCAATCCCCGTATCGCGCACCCTGAAGTGCAGGGTCGCCTTTTGCTCGTCCTCCGAGTCCACGCGCACCGTGACGGCAACCTCGCCCTGGGGGGTGAATTTCACCGCATTGCCCAGCAGATTCACCAGAACCTGCCGCAGCCTCCCCGCATCGCCCCGCAGAAGGCAGGGAGTTCCCGGCACGACTTCGAAGAGTAATTCCAGTTGCTTCTCAATCGTCTTGGTCCCCACCAGCGACGCAGCGTACTCGAGCACACTGCGCAAATCAAAATCGGCGCACTCCAGGTCCAGCCTGCGCGCCTCGATTTTGGAGAAATCCAGGATGTCGTTGATTACGCCCAGCAGCGCCTCGCCACTGGAGCGGACGATCTCTGCGTACCGTCTTTGCTCGAGCGACAGATCGGAATCAAGCAGCAAACCGGCCATCCCGATCACACCGTTCATCGGGGTTCGGATCTCGTGACTCATATTGGCCAGAAACTGGCTCTTGGCGCGATTGGCAGCTTCCGCAGCTTCTTTAGCCCTGCGCAGCTCCTCTTCCGCCCGCTTCCTCTCCGTAATGTCTTCCTTCACCGCAAGGAAGTGAGTGATGGCTCCTGCCGAGTCTCGGATCGGGACAATCGAAGCGGACTCCCAATAGATCTCTCCGCTCTTCTTCCGATTGGCAAATTCCCCTCGCCATTCCCGCCCGGAGAGAATCGTCGTCCAGAGTCCTTCGTAGGCGCCCTGAGACTGCAATCCAGACTTCAGAATGCGCGGGTTTTGACCCGTGACCTCTGCCGCCGTATAGCCGGTGATTTGCGTAAATTTGGGATTGACGTACTCGATGGCTCCATGCACATCGGTGATCATCACCGCGGCAGGGCTCTGCTCGACGGCGCGCGAGAGTTTGCGGAGACGCTCTTCGACTCGCTGGCTCTCCGTAATATCACGAGCGATCGTCGCCGCGCCGGTCACTTCCCCGCTCGCGTTCATAATCGGCGACGCGGTGACCGCCACCTGAACTGTGGTCCCGTCCTTCCGCAGACGCACCGTCTCGAAATGCGAGATCTTTTCCCCGCGCCGGATTCTCTCCAGGATGTTGGGGATTTCATCGTAGCGGTCCGCCGGAGCGAGAATCGAAATCGGCCTGCCCATAACCTCGTCGGCGGAATAGCCATAGAGATTTTCCGCCCCCTTGTTCCAACTGAGAATAGTCCCGTCCAAGGCTTTGCCGATAATCGCGTCCTCCGAAGACTCGACGATGGAAGCCAGCAGGGCTTTCACTTCCTGCGACCGCTTGCGCTCGCTGATATCCTGCAGCGTACCCCGAAGCCGCGTGATGCGCCCACCGGCATCGCGGCGGGGTTCCCCGCGGGATATGAACCATTTCTTCGAGCCGTCGGGGAGGACCATCTCAACGTCAAGTTCGTGAGGAGTGCCCGTGGCGAGCGTATTCTCCACCGCCGCCTTCAACCGCTGCAGACTCTCGGGGGCAAACATCTTCGCCTGATCAGTGAAACTCGGGGCGGGAAGTTTTGGATCCCGCCCGGCAATGCGAAAAAGAGCTTCATCCCAGGTGACGGTATCCGTGCCCAACGTCCAGTTCCAGACGCCCATCTGGGCAGCCCGCAGTGCGTCTCTCAGTTCAGACTCGCGGTAGAGCAACTCCTCCTCGGCCCGCTTGCGATCGCTGATGTCGCGCACAAAGGTGAAGCTGTATTCTTTCCCGCCAAACTCCAGGTACTTGGCGCTCACTTCGACGGGAAACACAGTTCCGTCGCTGCGCTGGTGCTGGGTCTCAAAGGTACTCAAACCTCCCTCTTTGACGAGCTGCCATGCTTTCTCCCATCCTGTTTGGGCAACCATCGGATCGATGTCGGGGATTGACAAGGCCAGGACTTCTTCGCGCGTTCGGCCTAAGGAACGGCAGGCTGCCTCATTGGCATACTCGATCCGCCCTTGCGAGTTCACCCAAAACACCCCGTCTGTGGCGTGATCCACTGAAAACTGCGTGAGCCGAAGCTCTTCTTCGGTCTGCTTGCGTTTGATCAACTGCGAGAGGGCAGGATCTTGGCGGCCCGAAGCTCCCGGCGCGCCGGTCACCCCCTCAAGGCAGTTGCCGGACTTGAGTCGGCGCAGTTTGACCGCACGCTCCACGGCGGCGCTCAGATCCAAGAGGCTGACCGGCTTTTCGAGATAATCGCAGGCCCCGCGCCTGAACGCCTCTGTGGCAACGCGGAGGTCCGCATGCCCCGTCAAAACGATGACCTCGAGCTCCGGGTCGAGCTCCTTCAACGCCTCCATGGTTTGGAGGCCGTCCATTTCCAGCATGAGAAGATCGGTAACGACGACGTCGAATCGCCGGTTTTGCAGTAGCTTCACCGCGTCTCTACCGCTTTGCGCGGTGGCAACCGTATGTCCTTCCGCCGCCAGCAGGCTAGCGAGCGTTTGGCAAACTGCGTCGTCGTCGTCGATGACCAGAACCTTGGCGGAGGCCAGAGGCGCTGAGGGACGGCGGTGCGGACCGATGCTCGAACTCTCCAACACGCTCATATACTACCCATCGAACGGGTCCGTTACTCACTGGCGCAAGCAACTCAACGCCGCCCCGAACTCGCCCTCGGCGGCCTTCCGGACATCTTCATATCCCTATCGGCACCTTGAGGGTGGACGATTACGCTTATTTTGAATGAGATGGGCCCACAAAGAGGCTTGTCAACGGGTTCGGGTCCGCCCCGCAAACCGATGGCGAGCTAAACTCGCCGCTACCACATCAAACTGTAGCACTGGTTCATGAGACGTTGTTATTTTGCTAAGATTTCTTCTTGAATCTGGAATCTTGAATTTCGCATTCCGGCTCTGCCGCGCCGTACCACTACCGGGTGAGCCGGATCGCATGCGCCAACATCTAAGAACTGCGGGGAAGGGACCGCTTCGCTTTGCGCACGCAGTATGACGCGATCATTGTGGGCTCAGGACCTAACGGGCTGGCCGCCGCGATCACCCTGGCGCGGGCGGGGTGTTCGGTCGTGGTGTTCGAGGCGGCAGAGACAGCGGGCGGTGGAACGCGTTCCGCGGCGCTGACCTTACCGGGGTTCACGCACGATGTCTGCTCCGCGGTTCACCCGCTCGCCCTTGCCTCACCCTTCTTTGCCGCACTGCCTCTTGCCGATCACGGTCTTGGCTGGGCGCAACCGCCGGCACCGCTCGCCCATCCTCTCGACGGCGGCCAGGTCGTAATGGTCGAGCGCTCAGTGCAACAGACGGCGGACGGCCTGGGCAATGACGGCCGCGCCTATCGCGCTTTGATGGAACCGTTGGTCGCGAATTGGGATGACTTAAGTAAAACGGTGCTGGGCCCTCTAAGGCTTCCCTCACATCCACTGAAACTCGCTCGCTTTGGCCTTCATGCTTTCCGTTCCGCGCGCGGGCTGGCGCGCTCCCTCTTTAAGCAGGGACCCGCGCGAGCCCTTTTCGCGGGAATGGCAGCCCATTCTGTGCTGCCGCTCGACAGCCCGGCGAGCGCGGCCTTCGGACTTGTTCTCGGAATCACCGCTCATGCGGTAGGCTGGCCCCTCCCGCGAGGGGGGTCGCAGAAGATCGCCGACAGCCTGGTGGCCTCCTTGCGTTCGGCGGGCGGCGAGGTGGTGACGAACTTCCGAGTGACGGCGCTCGATCGGCTTCCCGCCAGCCGCGTGGTTCTGTGTGACCTCACGCCCCGCCAGTTTCTTCGCTTGGCGGGAGATCAACTTACGCCCGCCTATCGTCGCAGGCTCGAGCGCTATCGGTATGGTCCGGGCGTTTTCAAGGTCGACTGGGCATTAAGCGCCCCGATTCCCTGGCAGGCCGCGGAGTGCCGTCGCGCGGCCACACTTCACCTCGGAGGCACGCTGGATGAAATCGCCGCCTCGGAGCGCGCCGCATGGGAAGGGCGTTGCCTGGAGAGGCCCTTTGTCCTGGTGGTGCAGCCAAGCTTATTCGATGCCACGCGGGCTCCCGAGGGGAAGCATACGGCGTGGGCATACTGCCATGTCGCGAACGGTTCCCAAGAGGATATGACGGCGCGAATCGAGGCTCAGGTGGAACGCTTCGCGCCGGGCTTCAAAGAACTCGTGCTCGCCCGCAGCGTCCTGAGCCCCGCCGATCTGGAGCGCCATAATCCCAATCTGGTGGGCGGCGATATCAGCGGCGGCGCCAATAACCTGGCACAACTGTTCGCGAGACCCACTCGTCGGCTTTATCGCACTTCATCGCCGCAGCTCTATTTGTGCTCCGCGTCCACACCGCCCGGCGGAGGAGTTCACGGCATGTGCGGTTACTTCGCTGCCCAGGCAGCTCTGAAGGACCACTTTAGGCAGTCGGCACTGGGCAGTCGGCAGTGAGCAGTGGGCAGTCGGCAGTTAGGAATGGCTGTCATTCTGAGCGAAGCGAAGAATCTCGCTCGGCCAGTGCGCTGCCAACTCGGCCTCGCCCGCTGTCATTCTGAGCGCAGCGAAGAATCTCGCTCTGCCCCCTCGCTGCCAACTCGGCCCCACCCACTGTCATTCTGAGCGCAGCGAAGAATCTCGCTCTGCCCCTTCGCTGCCAACTCGGCCCCACCCACTGTCATTCTGAGCGCAGCGAAGAATCTCGCTCTGCCCCTTCGCTGCCAACTCGGCCCCGCCCGCTGTCATTCTGAGCGAAGCGAAGAATCTCGCTCTGAGCCCCCGACACCTGAAACCAGTCCTGTCATTCTGATCGCAACGAAGAATCTCGCTCTGGCCCAGGGTGAGTCGACAACCAACCATCAGGGCGTCACCCTTTTGGCCTCAATCTGTCGATAACGTGTGGGTAAACCACGAGGACGTAAGGGCGAGGCGGCGCCTCGCCCCCACAAGCAAGCACCCCGCAGGTGAAACCGGATGCGGTGTTTGGTGGCCTCGGCCATGCGCCCCTACCAGTCTCGCCCGCCGTTACCAACGGATTAGGGACATTATCTCTGATCGGGAATGACAAAATGACAACTAGAAGGATTTTTCAGCGGCCTGTTCAGGAACGACCGGCGCCAGGTTTGCACGGTAACGTCTCAGTTTGACGTAGGGGCGGCTTTACGCCGCCAGTTGGCGAGGTAAACTCGCCGCTCGAATTCAAGCTGCGACACTACGGTCCGCACTTTTCGCTTTTCCGCTCTTTTTGCTTGACAAGCCAGCCCGCCTATGATAGCCTATCATGGTTGTCTATTTCTCGACGTTTTGTCGCTAAGGGAGCGCCGACATGCTCGGAAGGGAAGGAAAACGCGGGTTCGTCCGGGCGAGCGGGGAAAAGCTCGGTTTGCAAACAACAAAAATAATACGATCGAAGCCAGTATGTTATTGAAAACACAGGAAGGCATGTGCAAAACGAACTAAAACGAAGTCCAAATGAGCCGCAATTGAGTGCTGAAATGCGCGCATTACGTGTAGAATTCGAGTTTTCTAACACCTTACAGGTTTTGGCGGAGGCCTCGAGCGGGAAGGACGACCGTGGACGAAATGGTCCGGTCGGGGGAATCCAGAGGAGTGCGAGAGAATACGAAAATCGTGGGAACGAAGCCAAGGAGTACTTGAAAACAAAGGACATCACGTTTTTGAAGGTCGCAAATATCGCGTGTTTTGTGCGCAAATTAACAGCAATCTCACCCCAAAGGGAGCAAATGACGCCACATTTTGGGAAAACGAAGTCACGACTTGCGACTCCCAGCGTGATGGCATCACAGTGACAAGGAGTCGGCTAGTCAAACTCGGGAGTTCCATCGGAGCCGATCTGATCTGCGGTCGGGTCGGCGCATCTTATCGACGGATTGTGGCCTTTTGGCACACTACGTTGATTCCATATGCCCTTTTGGGGTAAGTTGAAGTGAGGTTGGGTGGTAGCCATTCACTAGCAGCAAGGAAGTGGGGGGGAGCGAGATGAGAGCCCTCAGAGCCTATGCACTCGCAGTCCTAAGCGTCACCATCGCGTTGCTCCTGACGCTGGTCATCCCTCCCATACGGGAGCAGTTCAGGTTTCTGCTCTTCATTCTCGCCGTCTTCGTGAGCGCCTCAGGGGGATTCTGGCCTGGGATTTTCGCTACGTTGTTGAGCGTGGCCCTGACCTACTACTTCCTGATGGATCGTCCCTTCGACACTTCCAACCCCGCCATCTTCATCCCCATGTTGGCATTCTGCGGCGTGGGCTTTGTGATCACCTGGGTTACGCATCGCTTATTCCGGTCAGAAGAGGAGGCCCGCGCCGAGGCCGCGGTCATTGAATCTTCAGCCGACAGCATCATTCGAACCAGTCTGGACGAAACCATCTTAAGTTGGAACAAAGCGGCGGAACGTGCTTATGGGTACACCGTCAAAGAGGCGATAGGCCAGCCGATCTCACTGATTGTCCCGCCCGATCGCAGGGAGGAACGGCAGCGACTGGCGGAGCGCGTGCTGCAAGGGGGCGCCGTCCAGGACTTTGAAACGGTGCGTGTTAGAAAGGACGGCACGCGCTTTGACGTCTCCCTGACGATTTCACCGGTTCAGGATCGTAGCGGCAAAATCGTCGCCATGTCCACCATCTCCAGAGACATCACTCAACGCAAACAGGCCGAAGAGGCCTTGCGCGAGTCGCACGACAAACTGGAGCGCCGCACTCATCAACTCCGGCTGCTCACGGAGATGGGCCACCTCCTCCAGGCCAGTTCGACTCCTGCGGATGCTTATGCAGTCACCGCCCGGTTTACCCAGACTCTCATTCCCGCCACCGCCGGCGCCCTGTACGTGTATTCCCCTCAGACCAAGGATTTGGAAATTGTCAGCCGGTGGGGAGAATTGCAGCCGGACGATCCCGAGTTCTTGACCCCCGATCAGTGCTGGGGACTTCGAACCGGGCGGGTGCATTTCGTGGAAGATTCTCAGACTAATCTGCTCTGCCGCCACTTCCCGACTCCGCCGCCGACCTGTTACCTCTGCGTCCCCATGATTGCCCACGGTGAAACCTATGGACTTCTTCACCTGCGGCTGGCTCAAGCGCCGCAAGGCTCAGCCGGAGAACCGTCCGCAGAGTCCGTGGAACTCCCCTGGCCCGCGACCTCCATCGCGGAGCAGTTGGCACTGGCTGTGGCCAACATGAACTTGCGCGAGGCCCTGCGCGCGCAGTCCATTCGTGACCCCCTCACCGGCTGGTTTAATCGCCGTTACATGGAAGAGACCCTGCAGCGGGAGATTTCCCGCGCGGCTCGAAACCGCCGGCCCCTGGCAGTCATCATGCTCGACGTGGACAATTTCAAGCAGTTCAACGACACCTATGGGCACGAGGCCGGCGACCTGGCCCTGCAGAATTTGTGCGAGACGCTGAAGCGCCACATCCGAAACGAAGATGTTGCCTGCCGTTTGGGGGGAGACGAATTTGTGCTGGTGCTTCCCGATACGACGGCGGAGCTCGCCACGCAACGGGCGGAGGAATTAACTAAGGCCGTTGCGCACACGGACGTTCAGTACCAGGGTCGCCGCCTGGAGCCCATGCTTCTGTCGTTCGGCGTCGCTACCTTTCCCGACAACGGCAGAACTCTGAAAGATCTTCTGCGTGCCTCCGATAACGCCCTCTTCCGCGCCAAGGACGAGGGGCGCGACGCGGTGCGGTCAAAAGACTAGAATAGTGGGCCTATCTCTCCCCGGGCGGCGAGTGGGCCATGATTTCTCTCGGGGAGAGGTCGAGATGTGCGGGCCCTTGGTTCTTACCGGTGGCGCTCGTCGTTCTTGCTCTCGTGCTTGGCCTCCTTACGGTGTTCTTCCTTGACGGCGCGCCCCGCCTTGGCATCTGCCCGTTCCTGCGGCGAACGGCGTTCCAATTCATGGTGTTCCGCCACACGCGGCGCTGAGCGCGCATAGCGCTGGACGGCATACGGGTGTACGTAAGTGGTGCGATTCACCCAAGTCCGGCCCCACGGATGGTTGTTGACGATCACCACGTGATGGCCCCAATCGAAGTGCGTCCACCCGAATCCCCACCCCCAAGGACGAAACGCCAGGCCGATGGCTACGCCAAAGCCAAAGCGGATTGCGGCGCCCACGACGAAGCCGAGGCGCGGAGCCGCAAACACGATCCCCGGGCTGTAGGCGGGAACCACAATGAATCCCGGGTTCACGGGCATGATCGTGATATACGGCCCGGGTGCCACCACGATAGCCTGATTCGTCCTGAGATAACCGTAATCGTAGGCTCGCCTGCGCATCACCTGCACCGCGTCCATCACGTCCGGCCGCTGCGCCAGGACGGCGTTGCCGAGTTCCTCTGTCCATTGCATGGCAGAAGCCATCATATCGAGCACCGAGGGAAAGGGTAGGAGCGCCTGCACGCTGGGATCCCAGGGTAACTGGTCGGCAACGATGGCTTGCGCCAGCGCGTCGCCGGTCAGGTAGTGGTGCTGGTCGGCCCACTGCGCGGCGTCAGGAATGTCGCCATAAAAGGTCGAAGCGGTGAGAACCTGCGCCAGCAGAGGATCCGGATACAGAGCAATGGGAGACACTATCCTCTGCAACTCCTCCGGCGGCAAGGAGGGCGGCGCTTGCGGTGGCGGCCCTTGCTCCGGCGGCGGCCCTTGTTCCGGCGGCGCCTGGGGCAGCGGCGCCTGCGCAAACAGTACGCCGGTGAACAGTTGCGCCGCAAACACCAGCCCTAAAGAGGCGGCAATTAGTCGCGTGACGACTCTGGCTTCTTTGATTCTTAGGTTCAGCATTTCAAATCCTCCTTTGTTGAGCCTCCCAGCTCAAGGACAACAGCTTTTCAACTCAGCTCCGCGTCTGCGTGTGCTACGGATCGCTCGGGGCGCCGGCGCCATCGATTGGACTCGCTATAAAGTCCTGCGTGATGTAAAGACTGCCGTCTGGCCCTTGCACAACTCCGATTCCCACGTCGGTATAACTCGCGTTCAAGATGTTCCCTCGGTGATTGCTTTGAAAGCGCGGCTCGTTCATAAAGGCGGATTCCGCTCCCTGCACCGTATCGTAGACGGCGATGTTCTCTCCCGAAGATTCCCAGGGAATCCCCGCCCTCTTGATGCGCACCGCGAACGTCGTGCCGTCGGGGTCGTTATGCGAGAAGGATTGCTGCTTGAGCATGTTGACCGAATGCGCTCGCGCCACCGCGGCCAGACGCTCGTTCCACTTCAGCGGACGCGCTTGCCCGCCCGATTCAGCGAGTGCCTCAGGTCTTAACCGGTCCTGGTTGACGAGCGCCCACATCTGCTTTTCCAAGCCTGTCATGCGGCCCGCAACAACCTTCCCCGCGGTTTCTTCCGAGCCCACCTTCGACACACCCCGGTTCGTGCCGGGCGAATACACCCCAACCGATTGACCTCGCCGCGCCGCCGAGGAGTTGTCCTTCTCGCCGAAACGATGCCACACGCCCCCGGTCGGGAACTCGTGCTTAGGCGCGCTCGGCGTTCCGTGCGTGGTGTTCTGCGGCTTTGCCTCGTCAGGCTTGGTGTTCGTCTGCTCCGCCTCAGGAACGGCAAAAGCAAAAACTGCGGCTCCCAAGATTCCGACCAAACAAGCCGCCCATCGGCATTGAACAGCGGATTCCAATTGGCGTCGTCTCTTCATGGTTCGGGACCAGCCGATCGAGCGCTTCGCACAACTCGCTAATGTGCAGGGCAAGTAGGTTGCCAATCAGGGCTCTCAGACGGAAATCTATCACCTGTATTTTGTGCGGGTTAGAACTACTGCCAGCGGATGAAGGAGAATCTGAGTGGTCCATGGCCGAACTCGGCCAATCCATGGCCGATTTCAGGCACGGGTTCCGCGGCGCCAGTCCTGGCGCTTCTACCTCGATGTGCTTTGGAAATCGGGCATGGTCCGGCCTGCGTTTGCAATCTCAGGTTGCCGATTATATAATTCCATACTGCTATATAGAAACGGCGAAGGGTTGGAGACAATGCCCTTGAGTATAAAGAACCCTGTTACTGAACGCCTGGCGAGGCAACTCGCAAAGGAAACAGGCCAGTCCATCACCCTAGCCATTCAGCACTCTCTGAAAGAATGCCTGCAGCGCCTGCCTGACCGCCGGCGCGGCCGTATCATATCCGGAAGGCTCGAGGACATACTGCGGCGTGTGGATGCCCTTCCCACCTTGGACACACGGCCCCTCGACGAAATCCTAGGCTATGATGAACGGGGGCTCCCTGACTGATGATCATTGAAATCTAGAAGTTCAGCAATTCAGCCCTACATCGGAAACAACGCTCCGGCTCAGAAACCCACTGCCACGCAAAGCGCCGCGACGTCTCCGATTCGCTCGTCGAGCGCCGCGGGCACTACCTCGCAGTGTGCCACCGCAGGAGCCAGCGCTTCCCGCTGCATGACTGAACGCGCCGGGTCGAGCAGCAAATCGCCCAGCCGCATGGCCAGGCCCCCGATCACGATTCGTTCCGGGTTCAGCAAGTCCACGAGAATGGCAAGCACCGCGCCCAGCCGCCGGCCCGTCGATTCTAGAATACCCATCGCGACGGCGTCTCCCTTTTTGGCCGCCAAGCCAACGTCTTTGGCGGTTAGTGTCTTGCCGGATTGCAGGATTTTACTGAGGACAGTCTTCTGTTTATGCTTGGCGGCTTTGGCGACGGCTTGGGCAGCCATCTGGGCCATACCGCCGCCGCTTGCCCATCCTTCCGCGGAGCCCGCCTTGTTATGGCCCACCGGTCCGGTCGGCGTCAGCCGGATGTGTCCGACCTCGCCCGCCAAATCGTTCCTGCCGTGATAAAGGCGGCCGTCCGTGATGATGCCGGCGCCGAGCCCTGTGCCCATGGTCAGGAAGACCATGTTTTGCGTCCCCTGGCCGGCGCCAAATCGGTGCTCTGCGACCGCTCCGGCGTTGGCGTCATTCTCCACCTGGCACTGCACGCCGAATTCCTTCTCCATGATTGCCTTGATGGGAACGTTATCCCAGCTCGGAAGATTGGGTGGCGACTGGATGATCCCCGCGATTCGGTCCAAGGGGCCGCCGCAACTGACGCCAATCCGTTTGATGGCGCTTACATCAAGCCCCCGCTGCGCGAGCAGCTTACGAATCCCTTCCTTGGCAAGCTCGAGAGCGCGGTCCGCTCCCTTCGCCGGGAGCGTGGCGAATTCCGTTCGCCCCAGAACTGCAGGCGGCTCCGCGCAGATCACGATCGCTGTCTTAGTTCCACCCACGTCTAATCCGACCCACACGTGCTCATTCATTTTCGCATCCCACTCCTTCTGTCCGGGTCAGAAGCTCGTTGAAGAATTAAGCCCGCGGAGCGGGCGGCAGCCAGTAGCCCACGGCGTAAGCCGTGGGTCGTGAGACTCCACCCTCACCCCCGTCCCCTCTCCCGCCCAGCGGGAGAGAGGTGCCGAAGGCGGGGTGAGGGTCATCCAATCCAGGGCTTACGCCCTGGGCTACTCTATGCCGCCCCTAGCGGGGCTCTGAAAAACGGCTCCGAATCAGACGGGCTTTCTCAACGAACATCTGACTCAGGACGCTAGCAACTCCTCCAGCGTAACGCAAGTCAGGCCGGCTTTCGCGGCCCCGTCAAGAATCGCAGGCAACGCCTGCACGGTCGCCGAACGGTCGACTCGTTCCGGCGCATAGGCCCTGCCGCCGTCGTGAAGCAGCACGATGGAGCCAGGGCCCAGGCACTTGAGGGTTTCACGCACAATCCCGTCCCGGTCGAGCTTCCAATCATATCCCGTGTCCGACCAGTTCACCAATCTCAGGCCGCGCGCCTCGAGCACGGGCTGAAGCCCCAGCCATCGCGCCCCGAAGGGAGGTCGGAAAAACTTCGCATGCTTCCCCGTCACTTTTCCGATCACCTCCTGGGTGCGGTCGACCTCGCGCGCAAAGAACTTGCGCCTGTGAAAGAAAGGGAAGGGGTGCGAATAACCGTGATTTCCGACGGTGTGCCCCTCAGCCTGAATGCGCCGCAGAAGCTCCGGACTGCGTTCGACGTTTCGCCCGCAAACGAAGAACGTGGCCTTCACTCCCCGCTCATGGAGTATGTCGAGAATCGGCTCTGTATAGCCGGCGCAGGGGCCGTCATCGAAGGTCAGGGCGACACGCTTGCCGTCGGCAGGGCCGCGCAAAATGGCCGGCGTGAACAATTGCAGGGTGGGAATGCTCCATGCGTAGACATACAGGCCGAGGAGGCCGCCCAGCAGAACCGCGATGATTGCGATTATCCAGAAGTGAGTCAATTCAGGTCCTTATATTTCGTTCTGGCGGCAGGTTGGCATAGCCAAGCTCAAAACTTAATTCTATCATCATTCAGCAACGGCGAGCGCCGGTGGCCTATGCTCCCTACAGTAGACAGGGAGAAAGCCCTCTCCCTGGGGAGAGGGTGTCCCACGACGGCGCTTTCACCAGCCGTCGGGGGACGGGTGAGGGGTTACTTACACCGCGGGACGAAAAACACGTTGGGCTATTAAGAATTTGCTTGACAAATGCTTCTAACTGTGCTATGATTGTTTAAGATATAGATAAGAAGGGACATTCAGAAGTGGTGGAGGGGTACCCAGGACAGATGAACGCCGTACCAGCCTAACAGAAGCCGAAGAACGCCAGTTCAAATTTGCAGAGCTGCCTCACCTATGATGAGTGTTTATTGTCATTTGATGAAAAAACAACTCACATTCTCCAGAAATTCATCCTTTTCTCAAACATAGTCGTTTCAAATTAAATCTGGCATTTATTAAGTTGTCGGAACGGACCGCCGTACCGTGCCGCCTTCCTGTGGGAGGTTTCTATTTTGGAACGCGAAACCTTCCAAAAAATTCCTTAAAGGAGGAACGGCAGCATGGCAAATCAGGAAAGAAGAGAATGGTTTGAATGTACAAAGAGTTTTGACGACTTGAATGGACGCGAAAAACAATATATAGCTGTTGGCGACAGTGCCGATGCTCGAACAGCAAGAATATCCTTTTTAGCTCATGTTAAACACAATTATAAATCTCAATGGCACGCAAGATACAAGGACGGCTACATCGAATTTGAAGGGCACCGCTGGAAATTTGATCGCCAAAAGCAAACAATACGCGGCAAGCGGATCTTCCTCTTTGTTGTAACTCCTGAAGTCTACATTTTGTGGCGCAGACAAAACACTGAAAACCGGATCAGGCGCTCAATCACAACAATGCCTCTCGATGACCGACTGGCCGGCGAGCAGCTGATCCAGGAAACTGCTGGGCCCCAGGCCTGCACCCGAGCGGTCGGCCGGTCGGATCCTCTCGCTCTCCTGGGGGCACTAAGCCTCTCAGAACTAGAGGCCCTTGCAGGCTTGGTCGACGTCCCAAGCGGTGAGCCGAGTACCGCATCGCCGGTAGCGGCTTAAAGCGTCGAAGTCATGCCCTTCTCCGCCCAAGTGACCCCTCACCCGTCACGCTCCGGCTGATGAAAGCGCCGGAGCGTGACACCCTCTCCCCAAGGGAGAGGGCTGCCACGTCGGAGGGTTTTCTGCCTTCTGCTTTCTGCTTTCTACCGCTACACCAGCACCAGGTGCGGATGATAAACGCTCCCCTCAACGTGCCGGGCCACAGCGATGAGCCGCCGCTCGGGATTCAGGATCTTCAACAAAGCGGCGACAGACGAAAGGCCCGTGCCGCCGCGCCCGGCGCGCATGGAGTGCGCCAATTCGAACGCGTGTCCATGGCGCACGCCCACCTCCTGGCGCCCGCGAACGATCAGCTCAGGGAATTCCGGCAGCAGCGCTTCAAGCGGCACCAGGCAGCTTTCTACCTTCTTCTGCACGGCCGCCTCGGCCAGGCGCTCCAGTGTGACGGCTTGGCTCTCTTTGAACTCCGCCACACCCGTGCGCCGCAAATCGGCCAGGTAAGCTCCCGAACGAAGTTTCTGCCCGAAGTCGTGCGCCAACGACCGCACGTACGTCCCGCCCGAACACTCGACCGCGAAGTCAACGTCCGGCCCCGCGACTCCCAGCAACTCGAGCGCGTAGATATCCACTTCCACCGGCTCGAGTGACACAGGTTTTTGCTGCCGGGCCAGTTCATAAGCGCGCACGCCGCCCACGTGTTTCGCCGAAAAGGGCGGAGGGGTCTGCATTAATCGGCCGGTAAACTCCTGGAAAAGCTTCTCCAGAGTTGCCGTATCGAGTGTTACGGGCTGATCTAGTGAGGTCGCGCGCCCGGTCGAGTCGTAGGTGTCGGTTGAATGGCCGAAGCGGATGGTGCCCGAATAGGACTTTCGCGACTTCAGATAGAATTGCGCAAAGCGCGTCGCCTTGCCCACGGAAACAGGCAGCACGCCGGTAGCGAAGGGGTCCAGCGTGCCGAAGTGCCCAACCTGGCGAATGCCCAGAATCCGGCGCACACGCGCCACGACATCATGCGAGGTGAGGCCCGGCGGTTTGTCAATTATGAGGACTCCGGAGATTTCGGCAGCGGCTTCAGTCATGGGGAAATCAGTTGACAGTCGACAGTTAACAGTCAACAGTCAAAAGTTCAGAGTTGAGAGTCAAGAGTCGAGAGTCAAGAGTAAAGACCAGAGAACCCTTTTGCTCTTAACTTTCGACTCTCGACTGTCAACTGTCGACTGTTAACTGTCGACTCTCAATAAAACTCCACAAAATAACTCGCCACGTCGTCGCCCAGGATTTTTTCGGTCTCGGCCAAGACCTGCCGGAACACAGATTCCAGCAATGGCTGGCTATCGGAGACCGAAGCCACTCCCAGCGTAGCGTGCTGCCAGACGTCCTCGTGATTCAACTCGGCGACTGCGACGTTGAAGCGCGAGCGCAGCCGATCGCGCATCTTGCGCAGCACAGCCCGCTTTTCCTTGAGGGAGTGAGCGTAGGGTAGCTGGATCTCCAGGGTAAGCAGACCAACGGGCATTGAGTTCGTATCCGGACCAGGGCCTTCAGAGTAGCACAGGCACTCCTGCCTGTGCGGCCGACGGCGTCGCAGCGGGCATCCGGACAGGCAAGAGTGCCTGTCCTACTTCAAGCCATTACAGGCTCGGGAACTCTCTCCTTCACGAAGGCCTCGATCACGTCGCCGATCTTGACGTCGCTGAAATTCTCCAGCGCGATGCCGCATTCCATCCCGGTCCTTACTTCGGTGACGTCGTCTTTAAATCGCCGCAAGGACTTGAGGCGGCCCTGGTGGACCACCACGCTATCACGCAGCAGGCGAATGAGCGCCTCCCGGGTGATCTTGCCGTCCTGAAGGTAACAGCCCGCCACCATTCCGACGTTGGAGATCCGGAAGACCTCCCGCACCTCCGCGCGGCCTAAGATCGTTTCCTTGAAAACCACGGCCAGGAGCCCGGTCATTGCCTTCTTGATTTCGTCGGTGACGTTGTAAATGATGGTGTGCATCCGGATGTCGACCTGCTCCAACTGGGCAAGGTCTGTTGCCTTGCGCTCCGGCCGCACGTTGAAGCCGATCACCACCGCATTGGACGCTGAAGCCAGCAGCACGTCGGTCTCGGTGATGGCGCCCACGCCGGCGTGAATCACTTTCACCTTGACCCTGTCGGTGCTCAATTTGTTCAGCGTGTCGCCGAGGACTTCCACCGACCCCTGCACATCCGCCTTGATGATGAGCGGTAATTCCTTGACGTCCCCGGCCGCCAACTGGGCGTGCAACTGCTCGAGGGTCAGCCGCGCGCTCTTGGCCAAGGCGGCTTCACGCTGCTTGGCCTGGCGATGCAGGGCAATTTGCCGGGCCTTTAGAGTATCGTCGATCACCTGCAGCCGGTCGCCGGCTTGGGGAACATCTTCCAAGCCCAGCACTTCCACGGGCGAGGAGGGCAGCGCTTCGATCACCGGCTGGCCGCGGTAGTCGAACATGGCTCGCACTTTGCCGTAAATCGGGCCGATGATGAAAGAATCGCCGACTTGCAGAGTTCCATTCTGCACCAGCAGCGTCGCCACCGGGCCCCGGCCCCGGTCCAGTTTCGCTTCCAGCACCGTTCCGGTCGCAAGCCGCTTGGGATTGGCTTTGAGTTGTTGCAGATCCGACACCAGGAGAGTCATCTCCAGAAGCAAATCGAGATTCTTCTTCTGCTTGGCGGAGACCTCCACGGTTACGGTTTGCCCGCCCCACTCTTCCGGCATCAGGCCATGCTCCGTCAGTTGCCGCTTGACGCGTTCCGGTTGGGCATCCGCTTTATCAATCTTATTGATCGCAACCACGATGGGAACGTTGGCCGCGCGGGCGTGGTTAATAGCTTCCAGCGTTTGAGGCATCACGCCGTCGTCAGCCGCCACCACCAGTACAACCACATCGGTCACTCGCGCCCCGCGTGCCCGCATCATCGTGAAGGCCTCGTGGCCGGGCGTGTCGATGAAAGTCAATTTGCGCCCTTGGGCTTCCACCTGGTAGGCGCCGATGCTCTGGGTGATGCCGCCCGCTTCGTGCGCCGCGACATTCGTCCGCCGGATGGCATCCAGCAGCGAGGTCTTGCCGTGATCGACGTGCCCCATGACCGTCACCACCGGCGCACGCCCCTCCAGGTCTTCGCGGCGATCCGTCACTTGTTCTTCCTGGAGAATTTCTTCTTCGTAGCTCACCACATTGGCTTCCGCTCCAAATCCACGCGCCACCTCGGTGGCCGTCTGGCCATCCAGGGTCTGGTTGATGGTTGCGAAGATGCCCTTATCCAGCAGCCGCTTGATAACGTCTTTCGCGCGTACCTGTAACTTCTCGGAAAGCTCTTTGATGGCGATGCCTTCGGTAATCGTGATCTTGCGCGTAAGAGGAACTTCTTCCGGCACCACCGGCTTGGGCGGCGGCGGGGGATAACTCAGAGGACGCGGCGGGGCCGAGACGGCGGGGCGTCCCGCCGGTGGCCGTGTTGCAGGTACGCCACCCGTCGCCACGGTGCCGGCCCCGGCACTCGGCATCGAGCGTGCCGAAGTGGGATGCATGGGCCGCGGCTCGCCGGGCCGGCGAGGCATCAGCGGCCGAACGGGCGCGACTTTGGCCTTTGCTGCGTGGGGGTAGATCGGTTGGCTGGACGAGGGGTCCCGTCGCACCACGCGCGTGGCGCGCGCCCCCTTGCCTTCCGCAATCGCGCGGGCCACCAGGTTCGGCACGTCGGGCACTCTCGGCGCCGGGGGCGGAGCTTCCGTCACGCCACTTGTGCGCGCCACCGGCCCAGGTGGCACTTCGATCTTCGCGACGGGCGGTGAGGGCGGAGGAGTTGCCGGGCTGTGCGCCAGCCGCACAGAAGGCTCGGACGGCGGGGTGGGCGCGATCTGGCCGCCGATGGCAGCAGTCGCTGGCGGAACCGGCATTACCGGGCGGACAGGCGGGGCTGGAGGGGGCGCAGGCTTCTGCACCGCACTCGTCGGCTTCATGGCCGCCGCCGGCGTCTCCGGAACATGGACCACCCTCGGAGGTGGTGGTGGCGCCATCGCTCTCCGCGCGGCATTCTTGATCTCTTCAAGGGTCCGCGTCAGCGGAGTTTGCAATTCGGCCTTGATGATATCCGGCAGCCGCTTGGGCTCGAAAACCACATGCGGCGGTTCTTTCACCGCAACCGGTGCAGGCGGAGGCGCTACGGGCTCTGCCTCAAAAGTTTCCTCCGCTCCGCTCAAAGCGCGGAAATGTTCTCGAACCTTGTCGGCGATGTCGTCGTCAAGCGCACTGGAGTGAGACTTCTTCTCAACCCCGAGTACCGTCAGGTACTCCAGGATCAGGTGACTTTTGACTTCCAGCTCGCGCGCCAAAACGTTAATTCGTATGTTGCCCATTCGGTCTTCTGTTCTGACTCTCCCTCGCTTCCCGCCCCTCACAAGAGGATTGGGTGAAATCTGGGCCCGGAGCACCTTCGAGGCCGGCGGCAGAACTTGCTAAGCCGCCGCCTTCTGGAAGGGCAGCGCCCAAATAGTCTTATCTCATTCTTCCTTCCCTCCTTCCTCTCCGGCGGAGGTCTTATCTTCGCTCGAAGCAGCTTCCTCGGCAGCCGGCTGGGCGGCCTCCGGCTGGGGAGAAACCTCGGCGTTCGCCTCCGCTTCTCCCGGCTCTTTCACTTCACCGGCAGGCGGCTCTTCCACATTGGCGGCAGGCTCCGCCGGCGGCTCTTCAGCCTGGACGCCTTCCGCTTCCGCCGTGGCAACTTCTTCACCAGCGGCCTCGCCACGATCCTGCTCAAAATAATCCGTCACCACGCGCCGAATCTTTTCGACGGTCTTTTCGCCAATACCCGGGATCTGGGTCAGATCATCGGGAGTCATCTGGGCCAGTTGCTCGACGGTCTCAATACCTTTCTCCCTCAATCTCTGCAATGTCTTTTCGCCCAGGCCTTGCAGCTCCGAAATCGAGGCGCCGCGCAATGCCATCGCCGCCATCTGCGATTCGATCTCCTGGCGCTTCTCTTCTTCGCTCTTAATATCGATATGCCAATCGAGAAGCTTTGCGGCCAGCCGCACGTTCTGCCCTTTCTTCCCAATCGCCAGGGACAACTGGGTGTCGTCAACGATCACTTCAAGGTGCTTTTGCTCAAGTTCCAGAATCGAGACGTGGTTGATCTTTGCGGGGCTCAGCGCGTTGGCCGCGAAAACCAGCGGGTCGTCATTGTATTCGATGATGTCGATCTTCTCCCCGCGCAGCTCCCGGATGATCGACTGCACGCGCATGCCTTTCATACCCACGCAGGCGCCCACGCAATCCACGTCCGGGTCCTTCGAGAAGACAGCGACTTTCGTCCTGTCGCCCGCCTCGCGCGCAATGGCTTTGATCACCACAGTGCCGTCGTAGATCTCCGGAACTTCCATCTCGAAGAGCTTCTGCACCAGCATCGCGTCGGCGCGCGAGACCACCACCTGCGGTCCCCGCGCCGCGCGGTCCACTTGCGTGATGACCGCCCGGATGCGGTCGCCGATCTGATAAGTCTCCAGGCGCGACTGCTCTTTGCGCGGCATGCGCGCCTCCGTCCGCCCCAGATCGACGATGACGTCGGGCCCCTCCGCCCGCTTCACCGTGCAATTCACCAACTCGCCCACGCGCTGGTTGTACTCCGCGTAAACTGTGTCGCGCTCTGCTTCACGCACTTTCTGAAAAATCACCTGCTTCGCGGCCTGCGCGGCAATCCTGCCCAGAACATCCGTGGCCTTCGGAATTCGCACCTCGCCATCCACGGCCGCCTGGGGATCTATTTTCTGCGCCTGCTCGACGCTGATCTCATGATCCGCATCCTGGACTTCCGCCACAACTTTCTTGACGGCGTACACCTCAACCTGTCCGGTCACCTTGTTGAAATGTGACTGGAGATCTTCTGCGGACTTGTAATACTTGCGCGTCGCCACCAGGACGGCATCTTCGACAGCCGCCACGATAATCTGCGAGTCAATCCCCTTCTCGCGGCTTAACTGGTCAATAGTTTGGAACAAAAGACTTGTCGTCACCGGTGTCCTTTCAGAGTCCAGAGTCGAGAGTCAAGAGTCGAAAGCTAAGTACGTTCTTCTTTCGAGTTTCAACTTTCGACTCTTGACTGCCGTTTCAGAGTCGAGAGCTAAAAGTCGAAAGCAAACTGCCTTCTTCTTTCGACTCTCAACTTTCGACTCTCGACTCTCGACTGCCCTTCAGATTTCTACCACGAGCCGAGCTTTTTGAATGTTGGAGAGTTCGAGTTCCTTGAGGCCAGCGTCTCCCAAGTCCAGCCGAACACGACCCGCTTCAATACCCGCCAGGCGCCCTTCCAAAACCTTCTGATCGTTCACGGGCTCGCGCACCACTACCCGCGCCTTCCGTCCCGTGAAATGCTCAAACTCGCTTGGCTTGACCAACTGCCGGTCAAGACCTGGGGATGACACCTCCAAAGTGTAGCTGCCCGGAAAGGGGTCCTCAACGTCCAGCATGGCGCTCAACTGCTCGCTCACCAGCTCGCAGTCAGCGTGAGAGACTCCTTCCGGCTTGTCGATGTACACTCTGAGGAGACGCGTTCCCCCACCGCCTTTGAGCTCCACATCAACCAGCGACAGCCCTTCAGAGACCGCAACGCGCCGGGCCATCTCCGTGATTTTCTCCAGGTCAACCTGCATCGCCGAACCTTTTGCAGTCCTCTCCTGTTGCGAATCCGTCGGGGGAATACCCCGACAAGACTCACGCCTAATAAAAAAGTGGGCTTTCGCCCACCTAATGCGTTCGCCAAGATTAGTATAGCCTTGCCGCATGACAAAATGCAAGGCGATCAGAATTGCGGCGGGGTCCTGATGTGGGTAGCTCTGGCCTTCAGGCCAGCATTTGCCGACGTGAAGGTCGGCGCTTTTGAGGTGTTGACGGGCACCGGCGGTGTGCAATACTAGATTTAAGCCAAACCAGATTCGTAGGCCTGGCCCGGCTAATTTCCAACTCCATATAATGCGCCACGGAGCGATGTGAAACGCGGATACGTGGTTCTCTTTGCTGCTGCACAGGTAGTTGGACTGCTCTCTTGGGAGGTCGCCTGCCTTCTCCAAATGGCGTCGCTGTGGCTTTTGTCGGTACTGCTCTTGCTGCCAGGAAGCTTGCTCGGATTCGTCCTAATACCCGCGTACTTTCCCATAAGATTCGCGTTTTTCTTCAAAGTTGGATGGTGGATTGTAATCGTTGATGTTTTTCTCTTCGCGCTCGGGACAATTCCGGTTGGAGAGCGCCGAAAATCGAACTGAGCCACAGCCAACGCTCCCAGCCCCGAAGGGGCGGACTACCATAGCCCAGGCCATCGGCCTGGGTCAAGATTCCGCCCCCGCCGAACTGTAAGCCCTGAAGGGGCGTGATAAGACCTTGGACCGTGCCGCGCCAGTAGTCGGCGCCGAGGTGAAATCCTATTTCGCCCCTTCAGGGCTTGCCGCCCGAGCAGGCTTGTTCCGGGACCCAGGCCGATGGCCTGGGCTATGGTAGTCCGCCCCTTCGGGGCTCAGGGAGGGGGCAGCGGGCGCAAGCCGGGGCGCGATTTGAGGTACAATCTTCCGCGTGATTCGCCCCAAGCTCGGACAGCATTTCCTCCACGACCGGCGGTTCCAGCAGCGCATCGTCGCGGCCTTGACGGTCGGGCAAGATGACCTCGTCTGCGAAATTGGCGCCGGACGGGGCGCGATGACCGAGCTTCTCGCTGCGCGAGCCGGGCAGGTAGTCGCCCTCGAAATCGACCCGAACCTCATTCAAATAGTGCGACAAAAGGTCGCCGAGGTACCCAATATCGCAATCTTGGAAGCCGATATTCTCGCCACCAGCCTCGCTGATCTCTGCCGCCGATACGGGCGGGAAAGCTGCTTTGTTTTTGGGAATTTGCCGTATTACATCACTTCCCCTATCCTCCACCACCTCTTCGATGAAGCCGCGTGGATCAAAGGCATGGGATTCGTGGTGCAGCGCGAAGTGGCGGAACGCCTGACTGCCTTGCCCGGCTCGCGCTCTTATGGTTACCTCACAGTCCTGACGGACCTCGCGACAAGACCGCGCCTCGAGTTCGGCATTCCCCCCGGCGCCTTTTCACCTTCCCCCAAGGTCGATTCTGCCCTGGTCACCTTCGAGATGAGGAGCGGCCGCCTTCCGGCCAAGGATCGGAAGGCTTTGCTGGAATTCGTGAAACTGTGCTTTGCGCAGAAGCGCAAGAATCTGCTCAACAACCTCCAGTCAGTTTATGCGCGGCGGCGAGTGGAAGCTGAGCTGGCAGCTCTCCAATGGCCCCCCACGATCCGCGCCGAACAACTGCCGTTTCAGCAATTTGCAGAACTCCGGGCGCGCCTCCACACGGGCCGGGAGAATGGTCCGGTCCCGGAGGAGCGGAGAGGCGTTGGTTTAGAGGGCCAAAATGCCCGAAAACTACGCTAGGCACCTCTTCCGCCTCGCAAAGGCCAATTCGCGGAAGGGCGCTCACGAAACCCGCTAAAAATGCACCTTTCTCAAATCGGAGGGTAGGTGGGTACCACCTCAGTGCCGAGGACGCGTTATTTTGGCTGCCAGAGGCCCTGGAGGCCCATTCTACGCGGCCATCCCGTTCCAAATCAGGGGTGCCCTGCCGGCAAGCCTGCCAGGAATTGTCTCACTGCGGCTTCGTATTGATCCGTGTCCAGATTGAACCCCTCGCCGTGGCGCTGCCCTGGCAGAACGATCATAGCTTTGTGTGTACTGATCGCGTGCGAGTAAAGGTCGCGAGCAATCGAAGGGGGCATCCGGCGGTCATTCTCGAGTGCCACGAAAAGGATGGGACGGTCGCCGATGCGGCTTACAGCCTTGACGAGGTCAAAATCGGATGGCCAAAAGCCTCCGCGCCAGGCGAGCAAGCAGAGGACTTCATCGGCAATGGGAAAGCTGGGAAGGTGAAAGAACAGCCGCCAGTGGTGTCTCACGGTGTCGCTTAGAGACAAGAATGAACTGTCGGAGATCACGGCGGCAACGTCCGGCGACTCCGCCGCGGCCATCAGCGCCGCCGCCGCGCCCATCGAGACACCCCACACGATCACGGGGCGCGCCGCATGCTGTTGCTCCAAAGCATAATGAGCGGCCCCGATCACATCGGACCGCTCCTTGTAACCCAAAGTCGTCACGCCGCCCCCGCTCGAACCCTGATGTCGCTGATCAAACAGCAGCCCGTCGTAACCCAGTTGGTGCCCGAAAGTCGCCATGGGCAGCATCTCGACGCGCGTGCGGTTCAGTCCGTGGCAGTAAACAATCGTACCGCGCGCTTCGCCCGACGCTGGAACATACCAACCCTTAAGGGGAATGCCATCGCTGGAGTGAAACTGGACCCAATCGAATTTCATGCCATACGAAATGGGCGTCTTCCCATCGTTTGGGTCGGGATAATGAAAACGGCCCCTGGTCCCAAGGCTTGAAAAGAACCAAGGAACGAAGAGAAAAAAGAAACCGGCGACCAGCGCAGCAAGAATGATGATCACGTTTCGAATGATTTGCCAGATTCTTCGCTTCGTCATCAAGCCAGCCTCCCGGTAGTGCGAGTAGGCAGTAAGCAGTTGGCAGTAGGCAGTTGGCAGTAGGCAGTTGGCAGTAGGCGGTCGGCACTGCCTGTCATCCTGAGCGAAGCGAAGGATCTCTGCAGTTGGTTCCCCAATCTAACGACCGCCGAACAACTGCTGGGATCCTTCGCTCCGCTCAGGATGACACGGTTCCCATTTCCTCAAACGCGGCAACTGCTGAAAGCGCTACCGAAGAGGAGAGTACTGCCCACTGCCTACTGCCTACCGCCTACTGCCGACCTGCCTACTGCCGACTGCCCTAAGCCCGTTCTGCCACCGGCTGCGGTTCCACGATGTGGGTAAACAACAGCAGCGCTACCACACCCGTCATGGCCGCACAGAGCGTTGTCACCGCTGCGTAACCGCGCCGCTCAAAGAGAAATCCGCCCACCACAGCCGCTGTGCCGATACCTGTCTGCGAAAATATATTCCTGAGAGCAATAAACGCGCCGCGCTGAGTCGACGGCACCAGTTCAGTAATCAGCGCCGTCAAGGGACCTTGCCGGAACGCCGCGCTCATACTGGCGACGGAGAACACAGCGAGCAGCCAGAATCCCCAGGAGAATAAGGGGATCGCCGCTACCGCCAATGCCAGAATGACGTTGCTGACGATTGCCACCGAGCGTTTGCCGAGACGGTCGGAAACGATGCCGCCCGCCGGCGCGCTGCCCAGCGCCATCACACCGCCCAACATGAACACCCATCCGATCGTCCGCGTGGAGATGCCAAATGCAGTGTTCAACCATTGGCCCACGTAGGTGAGGAATCCGACCAGTCCCCCCGACACAAGGAACGCTATGGCCAGGGCAGCGGCGGTATCCCTCCGGACGAGAAAGGAGCGGAAAGCGCGGCCAGCCGCTCGCAGCTTGTCGGAGGAAGGCTCGGAGCTTAACTTATCCTTTGGCAAGCCAAGTGACACGGCCCCTACCGCCAGAGCCAGAATAGCGAAAAAGAGGAATGCACGGCGCCAGCCATAGCGGTCTGCTATTTGCGCCGCCAGCGGCACGCCCAGAATCGGCGCGGCAAAATAAGCCGAAGAGATCAATCCCAGCGCCCGGCCCCGAACCCGGTACTCGAACCAGTCAGCCGCGTAGGTGATGGAACACGTGGAGAGCATTCCGGCCGCAAAGCCCGTCAGGCTTCGTGCCAGCAATAGCGCCTGGAAATTGCCGGCGCGGGAGGCGACCCAAGACGACACCGCAAACAACAGCACGCCCAGGAACAAGAAACGGCGGCGGCCGTAGTGGTCGGAAAGAGTGCCGGAGACGAACGAGGCCAGCGCCGCCGCAAGGGAGTAAACCGCAACCAGCAGGCCCGCCATTCCGACGCTGACACGCAGCGAGCCCAGCAGCGAGGGGAGAAGAGCGGCGATCATCTGATTGTCAGCCAGACCGAGGAACAGCAGCAGAAATAAGCCCGCGATGACAAATGAGTCCAAGCACGCCTCAGAGTTCGCTATTCAAAGTGATGGAGGTCGAGTTTGATGGCCGCCTTGTCGGACATATCCACGACGCCCGCGGCGGCGATGCCGACCGCGACCACAATGGCGTCGCTGATTTCTTGCTTGGTCGCCCCCACTTCGAGCGCTTTCTTGATGTGTCCTTCCACACAGCCCTCGCACTTGGCTACCAAAGAGCAGCCAATGGCAATCAGCTCTTTTGTCTTAAGGTCGAGGGCTGTGGGAGTGAAATAGCTTTCCTTGTAAAACGTCAAATAGATGTTACGAAATCGCGGCTCGATCATACTCATCGATTTCGGGGGTGCGGCCACCGCTGGTCCGTCATTCGCCATAGCAGAATCCTCACGTATTCGAGTTTTAGCCAATCTGAGTTCCTCTTGCCACTGTCGTAGCGGCGAGTTTATCTCGCCAAATGGCGGCGTAAAGCCGCCTCTACCTCAGGTCGCCACCTGCGCCGTTTCGACGGCAGCAGGCTGACCGAAGTTCACCAACTCCGGAATCTCGATGCGAATTGCGGTCCCCTTTCCGGGCTGGCTCTCAATTCTCATGGAATAATCCTGGCCGTAAAGCACTTTCAAGCGTTCATGGACATTACTGATGCCGATGCCGGACTCAAGGATGCCGGGCCGACGCTGCTCGGAAATACCCACTCCGTCGTCAGCAACCTCGATGCACAACTGTCCTTTGTCGCGGGTCACACGAAGCGTTATCGTCCCTCCCTCGATCTTCGGTCCGATTCCGTGCCGGATGGAGTTCTCGAGCAAGGGTTGGAGGATCATGCTGGGAATCATCACATCCTGGGTTCCGGCTTCAATTTCTTTGCGGATCCGGAGCTTGTCCTTCCCGAATCGCACCACCTCAATATCCAGGTAGTCGTCGATGAACTCCAATTCCTGTTTCAACGGCACAAAGTGCATCTGGCTCTTCAGACGGCGGCGCAGAATATTGGCGAGTTTCAAGAGCACGGCCCGCGCCGTGTCCGGGTCGAAACGGATGAGCGAAGATACGGTGTTGAGCGTATTGAACAGGAAGTGGGGATTGATCTGGCTGATGAGCGCGTCCACGCGAGCCTGAATAAGCGCCTTTTCCTGTTCCACGAGCTTGCGCTCGATGCGCGTGTTGTTCCAGATGCGCACAGGTAGGCCCACACCGATGAGCGTAGCGAGCACAATCAGAATCCGCACCCAGAGATGCGGCGAGTCCACGTAGTAGAGATACTTCCCGTGAGTCATCCGGCCCACCACCATGCGCGCCACTTCCAGCAGGGCGCACACGAACGAAAAGAGCACCTGCCAGTCCAGCGCCGGATGCTTGAAGCGCTGCTTGATGGAGCGGTAAAGGCTCAGGTCGATGAAGCCCGAGAACTTCCAGATTTCTTCCTTATCCGGACAAACCCAGCGCGCCGTTCCCGCCGCAACGGCGTAAAACACGGCGAGAGGCGCCGCCCACAACTCGTGTCGAATCAGCACCGCCGGCAGGGAAACCATCATGCCGACTACCAAGCCGGCAATCGTGCCGCCCAGCAATCCCGCGATCGCAGTGATTTCCAGGCTCAGATCCGTAACAGGTAATGTTCCGGTGGGCCCGATCAAGCGCGCCAGTACGCCCAAAGCGAATGGCACGCCGAGAAACGCTGCGAACTCCAGCTTCTCTTTGGGTGACCGCTGCTCGATGAAGATGAGTTGCCGGAATCGCCCGAAGCGGGCAATGAAACCTGCCAGCAGAGAGATCACCGCCAACTTGATTAACAGAGCCACGAGGGTGGCTGCGGGGAGATAAGGATTCATGGGCTTTTGCAGGCGCCACTCGAGGGCGCCTGCTTCTCACGAGGGCAGCTAAAAACCTTGCCCCGACGTGCTGCCGGTGCCTGTCTGGTGAGTGCAGGCGCTACGCCTGCTACTCCAGGCCGCCACCTACCAAGTGTACCACTTCCAATCGGTCTCCAGGTTGGATCCGAGTCACATCCCAGCCGGTTCTGGGGACGATCTCAAGATTCCGCTCCACCGCGACGCGGTCGCGCGGCAGGTCCAGCCATTCCAGCAGCGCCGCGAGCGTCAAGCCCTCCGGTACCTCGCGGAGTTCACCATTCAGTTGCACTGTCACCACTTGCGTCTCCACGCTATCGATCTCAGCCCTTATATTGGCGGGCAAGTTACGCAGCCTGGTAGAAAACATGGTAACGATGCTAGCTACCGTCAGGCAAGAGAAAAGGTAGTTTGCCGGTTGAAGTAACCGTAACTCGCAGCGCTGGACTTCAAGCCAGCATTTGCCGACCCTTCGCTTCGCTCCGAGCAGGCTCTAAAGGTCGGCGCTACGACCCAATGAGTAGGACATCATCCGGCACAGAAAAAACTTGACACTTTCGCTTCACGCTTCGTATAGTGAAATGTTAGGCAGGGTTCAGGACATTCACTGTAAGTAATTGCAATGACAAGCCCTTATTTGCCTTTGCTGATCTATTTCCTGGTCGTCGTGGCGGTGAGCGCCGCCATCCTGGGCCTGTCTGCATGGGTGGGAGTTAAGCGCCCCTCACAAGCCAAACTAAGCCCTTACGAGTGCGGAAGTCCTCCGGTGGGGGACGCCCGGGAGCGTTTTTCAGTGAGCTTCTACCTGGTGGCGATGCTCTTTATCCTCTTCGACGTGGAAGCCGTGTTTCTTTATCCCTGGGCAGTTGTTTTCAAGAGTTTAAAGTGGTTCGGCTTCGTCGAAATGCTCTTGTACATTGGCGTTTTATTGGCAGGGTACGTGTACGTGTGGAAGAAGGGTGCTTTAGATTGGAAGCGGTAGCGCGGGTTGGAAGCGCCCTGCCGCCTCGCTCTCGGGAGTCTGTCATTCTGAGCGAAGCGAAGAATCTGCATTGTTTCGCTTCCGAACTGAACTGCAGATCCTTCGCTTCGCGCAGGATGACGGCGGCTATCATCTCCGTGAGCGGGGGAAGGGCCGTGGCCGCTGGGAATGGCAACCTTGCTCGAAGATTCCAGGCGCCGCATCTTGATCGTTTGACAACGATACAACCACTCGTCATGCCTTCAGACCTCGAATCAAACCTCACTCTTAAGAAGCTTAGAGAATTTGCTCCCCAGGCGGTGGATGAGGTGCGGGAGTTTCGAGGTGAGATCACGATCTACATCCGGCCCGAAATGCTGATCCGGGCGTGCGAGTTCTTGCGGGACGAACCCGGCCTCTCCTTCAGATTCCTCTCCGACGTCACCGCCGTGGACCTCTACCCTAACGAACCGCGCTTTGAGGTTGTTTATCACCTGCTCTCGCTGAAGAATGCGGAACGCCTACGACTCAAGGTGCGCACCGGCGGAGAGAATCCGGGTGTGGACTCTTTGGTTCCCGTGTATCCTTGCGCCAATGCCTTCGAGCGCGAGGTTTTCGATCTCTTTGGGATACAGTTCGCGGGACATCCTTACTTGCGTAGGATCCTGATGCCGGAAGACTGGGAAGGCTACCCGCTGCGCAAAGACTACCCGACCGAGGGATATCGCTAGATGCCCATTACGCTCGAGAAAATTCCGGGCCAGGAAGAGCGGGTCATCCTCAGTATGGGCCCCCAGCACCCCTCCACGCATGGGGTGTTGCGCGTGGTGCTCGAACTCGACGGTGAGACGGTGGTTCGAGCCATGTATGACATCGGGTACCTGCATACGGGGTTCGAGAAATCTTTCGAAGACAAGACCTACTCGCAAGGCATCACTCTCACCGACCGGATGGATTACCTTTCCCCGCTCTCCAATAACCTGGGGTTTTGCCTGGCGGTCGAGAAGTTGCTGGACATCGAGATTCCGCCGCGGGCCCAGTGGATTCGCGTGCTGTTGACCGAACTCACGCGCATCCAGAGCCACTTGGTTTGGCTGGGAACCCACGCAATCGACCTGGGGGCCATGTCGGTCCTGCTCTATTGCTTCCGGGAGCGCGAAACGATCCTCCACATTTTCGAAATGGTTTCAGGCCAGCGGATGATGACCAGCTATTTCCGCATCGGCGGGCTGGCCCTCGAACCTCCCTTGGGCTGGCTGAAGTACGTCGAGAAGTTTGTGAAGGCGTTCCCCGCCCGCCTCGAGGAATACGAGGATTTGCTGACCAAGAACCCGATTTGGCTGAAGCGAACAGTCGGAATCGGCGCCCTCACCGCCGACGAGGCCATCGCCTGGGGGCTCTCCGGCCCGTCGCTGCGCGGCTCAGGAGTGGATTACGACATTCGAAAAAAAGAGCCGTACTCGAGCTATGAGAAGTTCGATTTCAAGGTTCCCACACGGCCTGAGGGCGATGTTTATGCGCGTTACCTGGTGCGCCTCGAGGAAATGCGCCAGTCGCTTCGAATTGTGCAACAGGCCATGGATGGAATCCCGGAGGGACCGATCAAGGCCAACGCGCCCCACATCGTGCTGCCCGACAGGGAAAGCATGAAGACTTCGATCGAGGCGCTGATTTATCACTTCAAAATCGTCACGGAAGGGTTTCATCCGCCGGTCGGCGAAGTCTATCAGGCCGTCGAAGCGCCGCGCGGAGAACTGGGCTTCTATATGGTCAGCGACGGTTCGCCGAAACCTTTTCGCTGCCACGTGCGCGCGCCTTCTTTCGCCAATTTGCAGGCCTTGCCGAAGATGATCGAAGGGCGCTTGATTGCTGACGTCGTCGCCTGTATCGGAACCATCGATATAGTGCTGGGCGAAGTGGACCGGTGAGGCAGTGACGAGTGACAAGTGACGAGTGACGAGCAAGAAGACAGGAGCCAGGAGTCAGTATGGCTCTAGTTTCTGATTTCTGATTTCTAGCTTTACTACGATGCTTTCCGACACGCTGCTTGAACAATTCGAGAAGCTGATTGCACGCTACCCACTGAAGCGTTCGGCAATCGTCCCTTGCCTGCTTTTTGCTCAAGACGAGATCGGGTACATCAGTGACGAGGTAATCGAAGAAGTCGCCCGCCGGGTGGAAGTGCGGCCGATCGAGGTGATTGAGAACATCGGCTACTACTCGATGCTGCATCGGAACCCGTTGGGCAGATACAACCTTCAGGTGTGCACAAACGTATCGTGCATGGTCAAAGGCGGCGAGGAAATCCTCGGGCATTGCAAGAGGCGGCTGGGAATCGGGCATAAAGAGACGACAGCCGACGGACTGTTTTCTTTGGAGGAAGTCGAATGCCTGGGCGCGTGCTGCGGCGCGCCAGCCATGCAAGTGAATTACGACTTTTATGAAGACCTCACGCCGGGGAAGATTGACGCGTTGCTCGAGAAGTTGAGACGGCAGTAGGCAGGTCGGCAGTTCGGCAGATGGGCAGGTCGGCAGATGGGCAGGCCCTTCGTCGACCCAGGATTGTAGCCCTCTCCCCCTTGGGGGAGAGGGTGGCCCGCGACGGTGTCTTCATCAGCCGCCGCGGGCCGGGTGAGGGGTCCGTTGCCGGAACAGGGAACAGGAAAAAGGACAAGGACAATTTCAAATGGCAAATCGCAAATGGCAATATTCAAATGGGCTTAGTTCCATTGATCTGTGGCCTTTTCAATTTGCCATTTGCCGTTTGCCATTTGCCATTTGAACTTCTTTTGTGCTGTCACCTGAGAGACGCATGGCAGACTACCAAAATTACTTCAAAGGCTCGCCGCTGGAGGTGAAGGTTCTCACCCGGCGGGTCGGTCTGCCCAACTCGACCTCAATCGCCGTGTATCTTGAGCACGAGGGTTACAAGGCCTTGAAAAAGGCCTTTGAAATGGGGCCCGACGCTGTCATCAACGAAATGAAGAACTCCGGCCTGCGCGGGCGCGGCGGGGCGGGGTTCAACACCGGCATGAAGTGGAGTTTCGTTCCCAAGCAGTCCGCGCGGCCCAAGTATGTCGTCTGCAACGCCGACGAGAGCGAACCGGGGACCTGCAAGGACCGGCCGCTGATCGAGTGCGATCCGCACCAATTGCTGGAGGGGACCATCATCGCCGGGTTCGCGATCGGGTCTCACCAAGGCTTTATCTACACCCGCGGCGAATACCGCTATTTGATCAATATCCTGGATCGCGCTCTCGCAGAGGCCTACGGGCGCGGCTTTCTCGGAAAGAACATTCTCGGCAGCGGCTTTGACTTCGAGCTCTCGACGCACACCGGCGCGGGCGCCTACGAGTGCGGCGAAGAGACGGCGCTTCTGAATTCCCTGGAAGGACTGCGCGGATACCCGCGCATCAAGCCTCCCTTCCCTGCTATTGTCGGGCTCTACGAAGGACCAACGATTATCAATAACGTCGAGACGCTGGCTAACGTCTCGCATATTATCCTGAATGGCGCGGAGTGGTATGCCAAGCTGGGGACGCCGAAGAATGGAGGCACTCGCCTATTTTGCCTGAGCGGCCACATTGCCAAGCCGAGTGTTTACGAATTGCCCATGGGATTCAATCTCCGCCGCATGATCGAGGAAGTGGGCGGCGGCGTGCCGGGCGGAAAGAAGCTGAAGGCCGTAATCCCCGGCGGCTCGTCTTGCCCGGTGCTGAAGGCGGATGAGATCGATGTCGCGATGGACTTCGATTCGGTGGCCAAAATCGGCTCCATGCTGGGTTCCGGAGGAGTCGTCATCCTGGACGAAGATACCTGCATGGTCAAACTCGCGCATCGCATCATGAAGTTCTACGCGCACGAATCCTGCGGCTGGTGCATTCCCTGCCGGGAAGGAACGGCCTGGTTGAAGTCCCTGCTGGGACGATTCCATTCCGGCTCGGGACTGAAGGATGATGTGGATACAGCCCTGGACGTTTCCCTCAACATGCTGGGGAAAACGCTCTGCCCGCTGGGAGACGCGGCGGCGATGCCGACCATCAGCATATTGAAGAAGTTCCGGTCCGAGTTTGAAGAGCATTTGAAACTGGGATATTGCCCGTATGAGAAGAAGGCGGTGGCGGTAGCGTGAAAGAAGACCAGCCAAAACCGGGCTTTGAACTGCTGGATCATCCTTTGAAGCAGGAGACCCGTGCTGTGGCAGGCCCCTACGTTCGCAGCGCCGCGTTGATGCCGGGCCCTTCCGCCAAGAAGGCGGCCACGCCCGAACCGGTGAAGCTCAGCATCGACGGCAAGGCCGTGGCTGTACCTCCGGGCACCTTGCTGATTGAGGCCGCCAAGCAGGTGGGGATCGAAATACCTTCGTATTGCTATTATCCGGGTCTGAGCTTGCAGGGCGCTTGCCGCATGTGCCTGGTGGCGATCGAGCGCATGCCCAAGCTGCAGACCGCCTGCACGACCATTGTGACCAATGGGATGGTGGTCCACACCGATACCGAGGAAGTGAAGAACGCTCGCAAATCGATGCTGGAGTTCCTGCTCACCAATCATCCCTTGGATTGCCCGGTTTGCGACAAAGGCGGTGAGTGCGAACTTCAGGATGCTGTCTTCCGCTACGGCGCGGCGGACACCCGCTTCATGGAGCCCAAGCTCCACCACGACGAGCAGAAGTTTTCAAGCCTTGTCTATTACGATTGGCCGCGCTGCATCCTGTGCTACCGGTGCATTCGTGTCTGCGACGAAGGGATGGACGTCAACGCCTACGGGATCGGCTTCCGGGGTTCGCACAGCGAGATTATTCCCAATCGCGGAGAGAAGCTCGAATGCGAAGAGTGCGGGATGTGCATTGATATCTGCCCGGTGGGCGCGCTCACCAGCGGCACTTATCGCTATCACACCCGCCCGTGGGAGTTGACCTACGCGGGAACGATCTGCAACCACTGCGGCGACGGCTGCAAGACCACACTCTCTATTAGGAACAATCGTATTATTCGCGCTAATAACCGCGACCACTCGGGGTTCAACGGCGAGTTCCTCTGCGTCAAGGGGCGCTTCGGGTGGGATTTCGTGAACAATGACAAGCGTTTCACGGCTCCCTTGATCCGTCGCAACGGCAAGCAGGAATCCGGCACCTGGGAGGAAGCTCTCGGAATGACCGTGGATCGCCTCAAGACGATCCTGGCGGGAAATGGGCCGGACGCTATCGCGGTCTTGGGCTCCAATCGCATCACCAACGAAGAGAGTTACCTCCTGGGCCGCTTCACGCGAACCGTCCTGGGCACCAACAACCTGGACCACCACCGCACCGCGGATTACTCGTCTCTCGTGCGCGCGTTAACCGAGGCGCAGGCCGGCGATCGATATGCGGCCATGGAGGACATTCCGCAAGCCCCGGGCATCCTGTTGGTCGGAAACGACCCAACCCAGCAACACCCCCTTCTGGCCTACCAGATCCGCCAAGCCGTGCAGCGGCACGGAGCGAGGCTGTACGTTATCAATCATCAGGAAATCAAGCTTCGCCGCCAGGCAAGCCTTTATGTAACGGTCGAGCCCGGCGGAGAAGCGGAAGTAATCCGCACTCTGGCCCGCTCTAATGGAGCGCCGCCGTCGCTGGTGGTCGGCGACCTCGCGGAGCTTTACTCACTCCGCGAAAAAATCCAGAACGAAAGTGACACGCTCATCGTCTTCGGTGATGAAATCCAGGGCTCAGCGATTCGTGATTTGGTGAAGTGGGGGCTATCGCTTCCCGGAAGAACACGTTTCATTGCTCTGGGTGATTACGCAAACTCGCGCGGCGCGGCTGACATGGGAGTTCTTCCCGGGACGCTTCCGGGTTACTCCCCGGTCACGGATGAGGCGGCGCGCGCGCGCCTTGAATCTGCTTGGGGAGCGAAGATTCCCGCCCGGCCCGGACGACACGCGCGAGAGATCATTGCCGGGATCGAGTCGGGTGAAATTAAGGCCTTGCTGGTTTTCGGATCGAATCCTGTCAAGACGTATGGCATCTCGAGTGGGGTGCTCGGCAAGCTGGCGTTCCTGATGGTCGCCGAACTCTTCCCCACCGAAACCACGGAGTGGGCGGATGTGGTTTTGCCCGCCACGACCTTCGCCGAGAAATCCGGCACGGTCACCAACACCTGCGGCCAGGCACAGGCGCTTAAGAAGACCATGCGTAAAGCCGGCACGAACAGCGACCTTGAAATTCTGTTATCTCTCGCCCGCCTGCTCGGCCAAAGGTGGAATTACCAAACCGCCGATGACGTCACGCGGGAGATCATCGCCAAGGTTCCCGGCTACGCGCTGCCGCTTCCCAGCTTGCTGGTGGGCCGCGCCGTCGCGACACGCCCCGAGGGGACTCCGGATGAACTGGAAGGCGCCGGGCTGGTTTTCTCTTCGCGGGATACGCTTTTTACGTCCGGGACTTTAAGCCGCTATAGCTGGGCGCTCAATTCAGTGGACGAAGCCAAGAAACCCTATGGCCACATTTTCTGACACAGGGTTGCTGCTCCTTATCACCCTGATAAAAATCGCGGTCGTGGTCTTCATCATGCTGACGTCGATCGCCTATCTGACCTGGCTGGAGCGGAAGGTCGTGGCCCACATCCAGTCTCGCTGGGGGCCATACCTGGTGGGATATTCCGGCCTTTTGCAGCCGCTGGCGGACGGACTCAAGTTCATTCTGAAAGAAGATATCGTGCCGCTCGAGGTGGACACGATTGTCTACTGGCTCGCGCCCTTTCTCGCCCTCACTTTGGCCTTCCTCTCCATCGCCGTCATCCCGTTCGGGGAAGGCTTTACCATCCACGGACACATCGTCCTTTTCCAGATTACTGATCTCAACGTTGGCCTGCTCTTTGTCTTTGCCGTCACCTCGCTGGGAGTTTATAGCGTTGCGCTGGCCGGCTGGTCGTCCAACAGCAAATACCCGCTGCTGGGCGGGCTGCGCTCGTCCGCGCAAATGATCAGTTATGAGCTTTCGCTGGGGCTCGCCGTGGTCGGCGTCTTGATGATTGCCGGAACGTTGAGCCTGCGCGGCATCGTCGATAGCCAAAGCGGCTTCTGGCACATCGGTCAAGTGAACACCTTCCTTCCCCATTGGAACATCTTTGTGCAACCCGTGGGATTCCTCGTCTATTTCACCGCCGCCGTCGCCGATACCAACCGCGTTCCTTTTGACCTGCCGGAAGGAGAGAGCGAGCTGGTGGGCGGCTATCATACCGAATACAGTAGTATGAAATTTGCCATGTTTTTCATGTCGGAATATGCCAACATGATAACCGTCTCGTGCCTGGCGACGATACTTTTCTTTGGCGGCTGGCACGGTCCCGTTTTCGGTCCCTACGTGCTGCGCGTGCTTCTTCCGGTCTTCTGGTTTTGCCTTAAGCTCTTTTGCTTTCTGTTCTTTTACATCTGGATGCGGGGCACTCTGCCCCGCTTTCGTTACGATCAGCTCATGGCGTTCGGTTGGAAATTTCTGCTGCCGCTGGGCTTGCTGAATGTTCTGGGGACCAGCTTCGTGGTTGCGTGGATCAGCTCTCGCTGACAGCAGGGGCACGCCACGACGTGCCCGTACAGATTGAGACAAACTTGGTAGCGCTCTTTTACATTTTCGCCGCGGTGGCCGTGGTTGCGGCGCTGAGCGTGGTCGCGCAACGTATGCCGGTGCATAGCGCCCTGTCGCTCATCGTGGTGCTGTGTTCGCTGGCGGCGGTTTATCTCTTGCTGGGCGCGGAATTCATCGCCGTGATTCAGGTGATCGTTTACGCAGGCGCCATTATGGTGTTGTTCGTCTTTGTCATCATGCTTCTGAACGCGGGCCGGGAAACGCCCAGCCACCGCAGTCAAATGGCGCGCTGGCTCGGTGCCCCGCTAGTCGCGGCTTTCCTGCTGGAGGTCCTGCTCGCCATCTGGAAGCAGTTCCCCGCCGGCGCCTTGCACCCTGCCGCCGCTATGGACGCCGGGCCTGCTGCCATCGGTCATCTGTTGTTCAGGAACTATGTGCTGCCCTTCGAGGTTACGTCAATCCTGATCCTGGTGGCGATTCTGGGCGCAGTGGTTCTGGCAAAGAAGGAGTTCTGAGGCTTCGTGATGGTCCCGCTTTCACACGTGCTGGCTCTTAGCGTCACGCTATTTGTGATTGGCGCCGCAGGCTTTGTGGTTCGGAAGAACATCATCACGGTTTTTATGTGCATCGAGATCATGCTCAACGCCGTCAACCTGGCCTTTATCGGGTTTTCACGTTATCTCGGAAACCTGGACGGCCAGTTGTTCGCCTTCTTCGTGATTGTAGTGGCGGCGGCCGAGGCGGCAGTAGGCCTGGCCATCATCATCGCGCTCTACCGGAATCGCGAGTCGCTGAACATCGAGGATCTCGATTCAATGAAGTTGTAGAGTCGGCCGTTCGCGACAAGTCGAGAGGCAAGAGTCGAGAGTCAAAAGTGAACCGACAGAACGCATTTGCGACTGACAACGGACAACTGACGACGGACAACTGACGACTCAAAATGGAAACTCTCCTCATCTTAATGCTGCTCCCACCGCTCGTGGGCACAGTTTTGAACGGCGTTCTGGGGCGGCGTTTCTCGCAGGCAGTCGTGTCGCTAATCGGGTGCGGCGCTTCCGGGCTCTCCATGGTCTTCGCGCTGCTGAGCGCTTGGACCTATACAACCTCTCCCGGTCAACCCGCGCCTTTCATACACAGTTACTTTACTTGGATCGAATCCGGGAATCTGCGCGCTGACTATGCACTCTTCTACGATCGCCTCACGTTGGTCATGACGGTCACCGTGACGGTGGTCGCCTTCCTGATCCATCTCTACTCGAGAGGGTACATGGAACACGAGGGCGGCTACTATCGGTTCTTCACTTACTTGAACCTCTTCCTCTTCATGATGCTGAGTCTGGTCACAGCCGCCAACTATCCCCTCATGTTTGTGGGTTGGGAGGGCGTGGGCCTGTGTTCTTATCTGCTCATCGGGTTTTATTTCCGCAAGCAGTCGGCTTCGGACGCGGGGAAGAAGGCGTTCATCGTCACGCGCATCGGCGACGCGGGATTCACCGTGGGCGTGGCGCTGCTCTTCTGGACGTTCGGATCTCTGAATTTTCAATCGGCATTCAACAGCATCGCGGCGCTTCAGGCGGGCGAAGGCGAGACCGCGTTGACCGCCATCGGCTTGCTTCTCTTCCTAGGCGCGGTTGGCAAGTCAGCCCAGATTCCGCTGTACGTGTGGCTTCCCGATGCCATGGAAGGGCCCACGCCGGTCAGCGCCTTGATTCATGCCGCCACCATGGTTACGGCCGGCGTTTATCTCGTGGCCAGGTCAAACCCCATCTACTCACATGCTCCTCTGGCTCTTGAAATTGTCGCCGTCGTAGGATGCGTGACCGCGTTTTTCGCGGCGACGATTGCCGTCACCCAAAACGATCTGAAGAGAATGCTGGCCTATTCCACCATCAGCCAGCTTGGATACATGTTTGTCGGCTGCGGAGTGGGCGTGTTCGCGGCCGGAATCTTCCACCTGATGACGCACGCCTGCTTCAAGTCGCTTTTGTTTCTTGCCGCCGGAAGCGTGATGCACGGCCTGGACGGCGAACTCGACATGCGCAAGATGGGCGGCTTGCGGCACAAGATGAAGACCACCTTCATCACCTTCTTCGTTGCCACCCTGGCCATCAGCGGCGTGCCGGGGTTGTCCGGGTTTTTCAGTAAAGACGAGATTCTCGCAGCAGCCTACGAAGGCCCTCTGGCGCGGCATTGGATCTATTGGCTCGCCACCATCACGGCCGGCCTGACCGCATTTTATATGTTCCGAGCGCTCTTCCTGACCTTCTTCGGCAAGTCGCGCCTGTCGCCCGAAACCGAGCACCACGTGCACGAGAGCGGTTCGAAGATGACAACCCCGCTGCTCATACTGGCGCTATTTTCGATCGTGGCCGGTGACGTGAGTTGGCCCAAGGTCTTTGGAGGAAGCGAGGCATTTGACCGCTTTCTCGATCCGGTGTTCAAGACCTCGAGCGATTTCCTGCGGGCCTCCGGGCAGGCGTCCGGCGCGCAGGGCTTTTCCGCCGGCGCCTTGATGATCTTCGCGCTCTGCTTTGCGGGCGTCGCCATCCTGGCGGCCTGGTGGCTTTACCTGAAGAAGACGTCGTTGCCTCACCGCGTCGCGCAGCGCTTCAACGGCCTCTACCAACTCCTGGTTCACAAATATTACGTGGATGAGTTCTATAACTGGCTGGTGGTCCGGCCACTCCGGGTGGGGGCGGAGAAGATCCTATGGAAGCGCATCGACGCGGAGGTTATCGACGGACTCGGAGTTAACGGAACCGGCGAGAGAGTCGCCCGAGTCGGCGGCATCCTACGCCGCATTCAATCCGGCAACATCCGCAGTTATGCGGCGTGGGTCATGCTGGGCGCCACGGTGTGGCTGGCTTATGTCCTCTGGCCGCGGTAGAACAGTCGGCAGTAGGCAGGCAGCGGGCAGATCGGTACGTGCGGCAGAGTTTAGCCCACAGATTCATAAGCTATGAAGGAATTCGGAGTATGTCATCCTGAGCGCAGCGAAGGATCTCTGCAGTTGTTCGTAAATTGGCGAACCATAAGAAACTGCCGGGACCCTTCGCTGCGCTCAGGATGACAGGCGGCAGAAGACTAGTACCTGGTTAACTCTATGGTTTGGCTAGCTGGTCATATTCTTACGATCGCAATCCTGCTGCCGCTGGCAGGGGCATTCATCGTCGGTTTTCTCGGCCCCGCGCGCACGCAACAGATCCGCTGGGTGGCACTGGTGTCATCGCTGCTCACCTTTCTGGTGAGCGCGATCCTCTATGCCCGCTTGCGGGCAGACACTCCGGGCATGCAGTTCGTGGAGATCCATCCCTGGATCACGGCGCCACCGATTGACTATCACCTCGGAGTGGATGGCTTAAGCGGACTGCTCATCCTGCTGACAGGTTTCCTGACGTCGCTCTGCGTGCTGGTCTCCTGGACGAGCATTACGAAGCGGGTGAAGGAATTCTTCATCTTCTTGCTGGCGCTCGAAACCGGCATGATCGGCGTCTTTGCTTCGCTCGACCTGGTGCTTTTCTTTGTCTTCTGGGAAGTCATGCTGATCCCCATGTACTTCCTGATTGGCATTTGGGGCCACGAGCGGCGCATTTACGCTGCGGTGAAGTTTATTCTTTACACGATGGCCGGCTCCGCGCTCATGCTCGTGGGCATTATATATCTGTATAGCGTCACAGGAACTTTCGACCTGGTCCGCATCGTCGCTACATTCGCCAACAGCCCTGTCTTATCTCCCTCGACGGAGCGCTGGCTCTTCCTGGCCTTCTTCATAGCCTTTGCGATCAAGGTTCCGCTCTTCCCGTTCCATACCTGGCTGCCCGACGCCCACGTTGAAGCGCCCACGGCAGGTTCCGTAATTCTGGCCGGGGTGCTGCTGAAGATGGGCACCTACGGCATGTTGCGCTTCTGCCTGCCGCTGTTTCCTCGCGCCTCATGGGAGTTTGCGCCGCTCATCATTGCCCTGGCGATTATCGGCATCATTTACGGCGCGCTGGTGGCAATGGTGCAGCCCGATTTAAAGAAACTGGTGGCGTATTCCTCCGTGGCGCATCTTGGCTTCTGCGTTCTGGGGATTTTCGTGCTCAACACGCAAGGAATGGAAGGCGCCATTTACCAGATGTTCAGCCACGGCGTTTCCACCGGCGGCTTGTTTATCCTCGTAGGCTTGCTCTACGAACGCCGGCATACGCGGCTTATCCGCGAGTTTGGCGGGCTCGCCACTTCCCTGCCCGTCTACAGCACCTTTTTCCTGATCGTCACTCTTTCTTCCCTCGGCCTGCCCATGCTGAATGGATTCGTGGGCGAGTTCCTGGTTATCCTCGGCTCTCTCCACCAACGGGCCGTTTACGCCGCGCTTGCCGCCGTGGGCGTGGTGCTGGCGGCGGTCTACTTGCTCTGGATGTACCAGCGCGTCTTTTTGGGCGAGATTACGAATGACAAGAATAAGAGCCTGCTGGATTGCAGCGCTCTCGAGAAATTCATCCTCACCACGGTAGTGGTTGTGATTCTTGCCATGGGGATTTATCCGCAGCCTTTCTTGCGCCGTATGGACCATAGCGTGGACGCCGTCATGTCGAGAGTGCAGGGAATAGGGAACAGGGAACAGGGAATAGGGAATACGGCGTTGGGAATTGCCAAGAGAAAGCGGGAAGTTGCGAACGCAGGGAACAGCTCCAGTTCCCGACTGACGACTCCCTGTTCCCTGTTCCCTATTCCCTGTTCCCTGTTCTCAGTTCCCTCCGCCGGGGGTGGCCGATGATCACCTTCCAGCCCATCGACACACTGCGAATCCTGCCGGAGATCATCCTGTGTGGATTCGGAATTCTGGTGATGGTCTTCGAACCTTTCGTCGCACCCTCCAGAAAGTTCCTGCTCGGATGGCTTTCCCTGGCCGGAATTCTCGCCGCGGCAGCCGGTACATGGTGGACTTCCAATAATCCAGGGCCGGCCTTCGGCAAAGCGATCGCCGCGGACCAATTCAGTTTCTACTTCTTCTATCTGTTTTTGCTGGTCGCGGCGCTGACGGTGCTCGGGTCCGTAAGCTACCTCGAGCGCGACGGCCTTCAACACGGCGAGTTCTACGCGCTGCTCCTAATGGGGACGGCAGGGATGTGCTTCATGGCAGCCTCCACCGACCTCATCATGGTGTTTATCGGACTCGAAATCTCTTCCATCTCCACGTACATCCTGGTGGGCTTCAGGCGAAGGGACCCGCTCGCCAATGAGGCGTCGTTTAAATACTTTCTGCTGGGATCTTTCGCGACGGCCTTCTTCCTTTACGGTATTGCCTTTGTTTACGGCCTGACGGGCACTACCAACCTGCTGGAGTTGAGCACACGGCTTTCACGTCCGGAGCAGTGGACGACGCTCGGGCGCGTGGCGCTGCTTTTGATGTTCGTGGGATTGGCGTTCAAGCTTTCCACCGCCCCATTTCAAATCTGGACGCCGGACGTCTATCAGGGCGCGCCGGCGCCGGTGACGGCGTTCCTCTCCGTGGGTCCTAAGGCCGCCGCCTTTGCCGTTTTTCTGCGGGTTTTCCTGGGCGGGTTGGCTTCGGCGACTTCCACCAGTTTCTGGGTCATCTGGGTCTCAGCGATCCTGACCATGAGCCTGGGCAATCTCGCGGCGATCTGGCAGACCAACATCAAGCGGTTGCTGGCTTATTCGTCCATCGCTCACGCGGGCTATGTCCTGGTAGGTGTCGCGGCGGGAAGCAAAGAAGGCACCGCCGCGGTCCTTTTTTACCTCACGGCCTACGCTCTGATGAACGTGGGCGCGTTCGTATTGATCGCCCACCTGGCGGGGAACGGCGAACTCTCGACGCAAATTGAAGACTATACAGGCCTGGCCTACGTGCGGCCGGGGACCGCCGCTTGCCTGACCGTCCTCCTGCTCTCCCTCGCCGGAATCCCCACCACCGCGGGATTCTTCGGAAAATTCTTTCTTTTCCGGGCCGCTATCCATTCCCACCTGATCGGCCTTACCATCATTGCCCTGCTCAACAGCGTCGTCTCGGTGTACTACTACCTTCACGTCGTCGTCGCCATGTATATGCGGGAGGGTGCCACGCGCGCTTCCAGCACCGCGTTGCCGATGGCGCTGCGCGCTGCCTTGGCTGTAAGTATGGTGGGGATCTTCTACCTTGGCCTCTTCCCGAACCTGTTCCTGAGCCTTTCGAATGCCGCCGGGATACCGCTTCCGTAACTCAGACCAGAGCTTTGTATCCGCAATATCACGATGCCGGCCGACCGGTGCCGGCATAAAGGGTGTCGGATCGGCAAGGCTGCGTGACTAACCGTGGAGACAAACATGCCATGCGCCCGAGAGAGGCCGGAAAGTCCACCGACGCAGAGTACGCCGTAATAATTGGTATTCGCTTAGGCTCTCAGATTGTTCGGGGCTCGGGGAGACCGAACCGGTTTGGGCCAACTGTGCCCGCCAGAAATCCTAATTCGATGAAAAGCCAGAGATTCATGATGGGGAGCCATCCGATCAGCAGAAACCACCCGGATCGATTACGATCGTGGCATCTCTTTACACCCACAGCAATGGAAGGGTAGCTGACCAGCAGAATGAAGATTCCAGAAAAAACCCCTACGGGCCTCTCTCGATTAAGCGTTCCGAACTCAAAGTCAAGGTAGAGCAACGCGAGATAGATAACCAAGAAGGGCAGGCAGAACTTGAGCCAATAAGTTGACCGGCCGATTCGGCCATTCAGGGAGAACAACAACGCGCGAAGGCTGATCGGCGACGCATCGATTGGGAGACGTTTAGCGAAATCATAGCCGCAATCACACCTTTGGGCAGTGGGGGGATTAATGAGACCACATTGTGGGCAAGAGTTCACCATGGTTACCAGCCTGGAAGGCGTTGAGTCTGCCAGATCCACTGCCGGGCATTACTCCTGTATCTGTTCGCATTATTGCGAACAGATGTCAAGGCCCGAAACAAGAAAGGGAGGCCGAAGCCTCCCCGTTTTTGACCGAACCAAAACAAAGTCCCGCTTATCAAACCGTAACTTTGGCAAAGATGATGGCAAAGGTGTACAGCGCCATCGACTCAATCAACACCAGGGCCAGGATCAGAGCAAACTGAATGCCCGGACGGGCACCCGGATTACGCGCCAAGCCCTCGCAAGCTGCTGCGGTCGCCTTCGACTGGGCATAGCCACAGACAGCGGAAGCGATGGCCATCGCGAATCCGGCAGTGATAATCACCCATTTGGCATTATCCGCATTGGCGTTACCGGCCGCCGCCTGGGCAAATGCAGGCGCCGCAACCAGTAGCATTCCTACAACCGTCAGAAACATCGCAAAGTACCGTTTCATACACTTCCTCCTTTGAACTCCCAACCACACGGTGCGAGTTCACTATGAATTTCCGCCAGTGGGGGGTTTCCCGCCAACCCTCGAACAGGCAGGAATCACGCTCGCGGTCTTGCAAAACTGGAAACTGGAAAACGGAAAATGGTTGTTTTCGGTTCATCGTCCGTTGCCGTTTCCCCATCTACCATTTTCGAATCTCCAGTTTCCATTTTCTAACTAGTGTTCTTCCGAAACCGCCATGCCGATATAGACGGCAGGCAACAGCATGAAAATATACGCCTGCAGGAGCGAGACGAAAACGTGCAGCGCCATAAACACCACTGGCGCCAGAAGGGTGATGAGAGGTCCCAGAAAGGCCAAGTGGAACGCGGCCGCCATTGCAGCGGGGACCGGCGCGCTGAAAACCCATTCGAGCAGGTCACCCACCATCATATTCGCGTAGAGACGGACGCTGAGCGAAAGCAGGCGGCCCAGGTTCCCGATGACTTCAATCGGAAACATGACGACCGCAATGGCGAGCATCGGACCGCAAAGGTGTTTGAGATAACCGATCACGCCGTGCTGGCGAAGCCCTTGAAAATTGTAATAAAGGAACACCGCCACGGCGCAGCCCAGCGTGACTTGAATGTGAGCTGTGGGCGTCTGCAAGGTCGGAATCATTCCCAACAGATTACACAGGACAATGAAAATGCCAAGTGTCGCAATCATCGCCACATAGCGAGCGCTGCCGTGGCCGATGATCTCCTCGCACATGTCCTGAGTGAATCCCACCACGACTTCCGCGATGTGTTGAAACTTGCCCGGGTTTTCAACCGACAGTTGTCGACGCAGAATAACCATGCCGGCCAACATCAGAAGGATAACGAAAATCTCCATCGCCACGTAATTCGGGATGGGATGGACGGGGTCGGCAGGCGCCCGGCCGATTTTCGCGAGCAGCGGCGTTACTGCGCTGCCCAGAAGCTTGTTTAGGATTGCGGTAAACCAAAGTTGATGTTCCATGTTCTTTCAGGCCAATCCACTTCCGATTTGCACGATGGCTTCGATCAAAAGTCCCGCCACCGGCACAAACAGCCCCGCCAATATCGCCATCGGCGGAAGCCATCGGGTCTTGAAGAAGAAAATCACAACACCGAATGCCAGCGGATATCTTATCAGGAATTTTGCCACCAGCAACTTGGGAATTCGGGCCTGGCCGGCCATCGACAACGCCCCCACCGCCTCGTGCAGCCAATAGTAGTTCAAGATTCCCAGCGCCGCGCCCAAGGCAAAGCCGACGGCGATCATCCCTTGGCGGTACAACAGCATCACGGTCAGCGCCACCACTCCGCAAAGGACCATCCAGCGCGGCAGGCGCGCTTCAGCCCGAGCCAGGTCCGGAATTTGAATCGTTTCTGTCGGCATCCTTCTCCGCCCGGCCCAAAATCCGCAGTACCTCGGTTAAGCCAGCCGCCGAGCCCAGAAAACCGAGGATCACCGTAAGCCACGGCGAGGAGTGCAACCAGCGATCCAACAACCAACCGATTGCACTGCCTGCGAACGCGCCCGCAGGCAAAACAAAACCCAGGCTCGTGTAAAGCCCCACTTGGGCCCAGATGTTTGCCGGCTTTTTTGGACTGGCCGCCATGGCGCAGGTGACGGCGAGCGCACCGAACGCCCGCAATGCTTCACATAAAGAAGGGCCGGATCGCCTCTCGCGCGATCAAAATAAACGGCTGGGGATAAACCCCAACCACCAGCGTCATACTCAGCGTGACGGCGAGCGCCACACGAATGCCCGCACTGGTGGCGAGCGGGACTGCCTCCTCGGCCTTTCTCATGAACATCGCAACCACGATGCGAAAGTAGTAATACAATGCCACGACCGCGTAGGCCACCGCCAGCACGGCCAAATAGTAATGTCCGGTCTCAATCAGAGAAAGAAAAATAAAGTACTTCCCAATGAACCCTGCCGTGGGGGGAATTCCAGCCAGGGAAAGCAGGAAAATCAGCATCAGGATGGCCATTCCAGGGGCGCGCGACATCAGGCCGGAGAAGTCGTCGATCTCGTCGCCGATCAGGTCCTTCCGCCGCATCACGATGATTACCGCGAAAGCTCCCAGGTTCATGAAGGCATAAACCAGGAGATAGATGGCAATGGCTGTAAGGCCCTCGCGATTTCCGTCGGCGGCGGCGACAAGGCCCAGCAGAAGATAGCCCACGTGGGCGATGGTGGAGTAGCCGAAAAAGCGCTTGATGTTGGTCTGGGTGATCGCCGCCAGATTCCCCAAGGTCATGGTGGCGATGGAAACTCCGATGGTCAGCACCTGCCACTCGGCGCGCAGCGGCCACAATCCTGCGATCAGGATGCGAATGAAGAAGGCGAAGGAAGCCACTTTCGGGGCCACGGAAATAAAGGCAGTGATGGAGGTGGGCGCGCCTTCATAGGCGTCCGGCGTCCACTGGTGAAACGGCACCGCCGCCACTTTAAAATAGATTCCCGCCAGGAGCGCAATCATGGCGATCCAGGCCAGCGGGTCATGCACAGGACGGTCCGAGAGCCGCTGGGCAATCACCAACAGGTTGGTTGAACCGCCGATGCCGTACAGCAAAGACATGCCGTAAAGCAGCAAGCCTGATGAAAAAGCCCCCAGCAGGAAGAACTTCACCGCCGCTTCGTTGGAGCGCCGGTTGCCGCGCAGAAACCCCGTCAGGACATATTCGCAGAGGGCCATGAGCTCGAGGGCGATAAACAACACGATCAGGTCCGTTCCGGATGCCAGGAACATCATACCCACGGCCGAAAAGAGAAGCAGGGCGTAGTACTCGCCCAAATTCGCATGCTCAATCTCGAGGTACTTTACGGAGAGCAGCACCACCACCGCCGTCGCCACCACGATGATGAACTTGGCAAAAATCGCGAACGAGTCCAAGACGAAGACGCCGCCAAAACCGTGGTAGCCTTGCCCCCCCAAAGCGAACCAGAAAATTCCCAGCTTCAGCCCGGCGAGCGCCAGGCCTGCCAGGGCAGTCAGCGCGTTCATGTACTTGTCGCGTTTGTCGAGCAGGAAATCGAACAGCAGGATCGCCAGCCCGAACATCGCCAGAAGGATTTCCGGCTTGATCGCCTGGTAGTCCGAAGCGCTGAAGAAGGACGTGATCATGGGCGGGCGGCTCCTCCCGATCCAGGTAGTACAGGCACTCTTGCCTGTGCCTTCACAGCCTTCGGACGCGTCGCCTGCACAGCCAAGAGTGGCTGTGCTACAGCTTGAGCGGGCGGTGTTATTTTAGCCGATGAGGAACGATAGAAGTCCGGATTGACCCGCTGCACGATGGCCGTCACGGGCTTATCGAGCACGTTGAAGAACGGCTTCGGATAGACGCCAATCCAAAAAGCCCAGACGATCAAAGGCACCAGAGTCATGATCTCGCGCCAATTCAAGTCCTTCAGCACCTGGTTCTTGGGATTCTCGCAGGCACCAAACATGGTCCGCTGGTAAAGCCAGAGCATGTAAGCCGCGCCCAGAACGATTCCCACCACGGCCCAGGCCGCCCAGTGCCAGTTCGCCTCGAACGCCCCCTGAAGGATCGTGAACTCTCCGATAAAGCCATTCAGCAGAGGCAGCCCGATCGAGGAGAGCATCACAATCATGAATAAAGTGGCGTAGACCGGCATGACATTCGAAAGCCCTCCGAATTCCTTGATTTCGCGCGTATGACGGCGCTCGTAGATCAAGCCCACAATCAAGAACAAGGCCCCGGTCGATATTCCGTGGTTGATCTGCTGGATTACGCTTCCCTGCAAGCCGTGGGGGTTCAGAGCGAAAATTCCCAGCGTGCAGAATCCCAGGTGGCTGACGGAAGAATATGCAATCAGCTTCTTCATGTCGCGCTGCATCAGCGAAACCAGGGCGCCATAGATGATGGCGATGATCGAGAGCACGACCATGACTTTGACGATCGTGGGATTGCTGCTGGCTTGGGGCAAAAGGGGCAGCGAAAAACGAATGAAGCCGTAGGTCCCCATTTTCAGCAGGACGCCGGCCAGGATCACCGAGCCGGCCGTTGGCGCCTCCACATGGGCGTCCGGAAGCCAGGTGTGGAACGGGAACATCGGGACTTTGATGGCGAACCCGATCATGAAGGCCCAGAAGACCCAGTATTGGAGATTCAGCGGCCAAGTGTGTTGCATCAACTGCATCACGTCGAATGTGTAGGTGCCGGAGTCAGTGTGGTAACGGAAGTAGAGGGTCAAGATCCCGAGCAGCATCAGGACAGACCCCGCCAGGGTGTAAAGGAAGAACTTGATGGCTGCATAAAGCTTCCGCGGGCCGCCCCAGACGCCGATAATGAAGTACATCGGCACGAGCATGACTTCCCAGAAAACGTAAAAGAGGAAAAAGTCCAACGACATGAAAACGCCCAGCATGCCCACCTGCAAGAGCATGAACATGGCGTAATATTCCTTGGCCCGCTCTTGAATCGCCGACCACGAGGAGAGCACCGAAAGGAACCCCAGCACGGTGGTCAACATGATCAGCAGAAAGCTGATGCCATCGATTCCGAGGTGGTATTGCGCACCGATGCTGGGAATCCAATTATGAATTTCCACAAACTTGAATTGCTGCTCCGGCGACTCCTGCGAAAACCAGAAAACCAGCGGGAGCGACACCAGGAAGCTCGCGAACATGACGATGTTGCCCCACCAGCGGATGGCTTGCCTGTTCGCACCGGGAATGAACATGAGCGCAATCAGCCCTACCGCCGGCGTGAACAGGACGAAACTCAAAATGTGATCGTGAAAGTAAGCCATCGGGAACCTCGGAAGAACAGTTGACAGTTCACAGTCGACAGTTGACAGTTAAAACACACAAGCAAAACCACCTTCGCTTCCAACCTTTACTCTCGCCCTTAACTGTCGACTGTCAACTGTCGACTCCTATTAGAAATGCACGAAGTAATACACCATGAAAATCACTACGCCCAAGGTGATCATCCAAGCGTAATTCTGCACCAGGCCGGTCTGGATGAGCCGCACGGGATAACTCAGGACCTTCACCACGAACGCGGTTACGTTCACCAGGCCATCGATAACCCAGGTATCCCAGTAACGCGAAAGCTCGCCGGACATTCGCGTCAGCCAACCCGCGCCGTTAACTCCCCCGTCGACAACACCCAAGTCGAAAGCCGCGAAAGCGTTGCCGAGATTCTTCACTCGATTCACAAACAAGGCATCATACAATTCATCAATATAATATTTGTGCAATACAAGATTGTAGAGAGGCCCGGCCTTGGCCGCAGCGCGCTCTGGAATTTCGGGGCGGCGCACGTACCAGAAGTATGCAATCAGAAGACCTATCGCCGCGATGGCCACGGAAAGCAGCATGAGACCGAACTCGCTCTGCCAGGTGTGTTCAAACGCCGCTCTCGCGCTGGGATTCTCGAAAACCGGCTCCAGGAAGTGCTCAAAGTGGTTAGAGCCGCCCAGGATCTTCGGCCAGCCGACGTACCCGGCGGCCAGCGCCCCGATCGCGAGGCAGATCAGTGGCACGGTCATAACCTTAGGCGACTCGTGGATATGGTGCTCGAGTTCGTGCGGGACGTGGGACTCGCCTGCAAAGGTCATGAAAAACAGCCGGAACATGTAGAAGGCGGTGAGGCCTGCGGTGGCGAACCCGACGAACCAAAGCAAGATGCTGCCGTACGGGCTCGAAAAGGCTTGCCAGAGAATTTCGTCCTTGCTGAAGAAGCCTGAAAAAAGAGGCGCCCCGCTGATGGCCAGAGTCGCGACGAGCATGGTTTTCGCGGTGGTAGGGATGCGGCCCCACAGGGCGCCCATCTTGCGCATATCCTGTTCGCCGCTCATGGCGTGGATTACGCTCCCGGCGCCAAGAAAGAGCAGGGCTTTGAAGAAGGCGTGCGTCATCAGGTGGAAGACGCCCGCACCGAAGGCCCCCACGCCGCAGGCCAGGAACATGTACCCGAGCTGGCTGATGGTTGAGTAGGCCAGCACGCGCTTGATGTCGTTTTGCACCAGGCCGATGCTGGCCGCCCAAATAGCAGTTGCAGCGCCGATGCCGGCCACCAGAGCCATCGCCGTGGGCGCCAGAATGAAGAGTGCGTTCGAGCGCGCCACCATATAAACGCCCGCCGTCACCATGGTGGCGGCATGGATCAAGGCGCTCACCGGGGTCGGGCCCTCCATGGCGTCCGGCAGCCAGGTGTAAAGAGGAATCTGTGCAGACTTCCCAGTAGCGCCGACGAACAGCAAGATGCAAATGGCGACGATGACGGTGCTGCCAACCGGAAAGCGTCCGCTGCGGGCCTGCTCCGTGACCTGCTGGAATTCCACGCTGCCGAAGGTAACCGCCATCAGCATGACTCCCAACAGAAAACCCGCGTCCCCAATGCGGTTAACGACAAAGGCTTTTTTGCCGGCATCGGAAGCTGATTTGCGTTGGAAGAAAAAGCCGATCAGCAGATATGAGCAGAGGCCGACGCCCTCCCACCCGACGAACATCATCAGATAGTTGTTCGCCAGGACAAGCACCAGCATCGAAAACATGAAGAGATTCATGTATCCGAAAAACCGGTAGTAGCCCCCTTCATGGGCCATGTAACCGACGGAATAGACATGAATAAGAAAGCCGATACCGGTCACCACCAGCAGCATGACCGCGGACAGCGGGTCGAGTTGGAAACCCACGGGAACGTTGAAGTTGCCCAGCGCGCCGTTAGACAATCGGAAGGCACCGGCGGGCAGCCATGAGTACAGGACCTTGGTGAACACGTGGACGTCCGCCGGCAGTTTGAGAAACTCGCCCACGCATCCCAGAGCCCACACCAACGCAATGCCCGGAAGACCCACAGAAACGGCGGACACGGCATTCTTCGACAGGCGCCGGCCTACAAACAACTGGATCGCGGCACCAAGCAGCGGAAAAACGGGAATCAACCAAATGTAGTCAAGCACCATATCTACTGCCATTTACAATTTATAATTCACTATTCACTATTCACCATTCACCATTTCAACAGATCAATTTCATCCGCGTTGACGGTCTCCTTGTTCCGGAAAAGCGCGATGATGAGGCCGAGCCCGACCGCTGCCTCCGCGGCCGCATCCGTAATTACGAAAATGGCAAAAACCTGGCCGTCCACGGAATGGAAATACTGCGACAGCGCGACCAGGTTGATGTTGACGGCGTTCAAGATCAGCTCGATGGACATCAGGATGACGAGGACGTTGCGCCGCGTCAAGACGCCGATCACGCCAATCGTGAAAAGGCCGCTGCCCAGCAGGATGTAGTATGACGTTGGAATCATTCAAACTTCCTCTTCGCCATGATCACCGCGCCCACCATCGCTACCAAAAGCAGCAGTGATGCGATCTCAACCGGCAGCATATACGTCTGGTAAAGCGCCTGGCCAATCGCCTGGGTATTGTGCGCAGGTGCAGGACCGGCAGGCTGGGCCGGCAGGCTCATGCCGCTCCCGATCTTGTAGATCACATAGGCCAGTTGCGCGAACACCAATACGGCGGTAAACAACCCGAGTTGCCACTGGCGGCTGAACTGCGCCTGCTTCAAAGCCACGTCAAGGTTCACCAGCATGACGACAAACAGGAACAGCACCATGATGCCGCCCACGTAAAGAATGATTTGCACGGCAAAAAGAAACTCGGCGTGCTGCAGCAGGAAAATCCCGCCCACCGCGAACAGGGCGACGATCAGCCAGATAACGCTATGCACAGCGTTCCGGCGGGTAATCACCATGACACCCGAAACCAGAGCAACCGCCGAGAGAACTCCAAATGCAACCAGTAGAAGCATGCTAAAACCAGAAATCAGAAATTAGAAACTAGAAAATAGAAAGTGCCGCGCCCGCCTTTACTCTTCCCAGCGAAGAGGGATTCTTTCTGCTTTCTGCTTTCTGCTTTCTGCTTTCTGCTTTCTGCTTTCTGCTTTCCTACCGTGTGTACCGCACGGGCCGCGGCCCTTCTTCGAGAGCCTGCCGGTCCCAGATCATCCCTTGCCGCGAGTATTGTGCAATCTCAAAATCCTGGGTCAGTTCCAGCGCGTCGACGGGACAAGCGTCCTCGCACAAGCCGCAGAACATGCAGCGCGACAGGTCGTAGGTAAAGGTTGTTAATCGTTTCTTGCGATCTTCGGTCCGCGCCCACCCCACCACGATCAGGTTCTCCGGGCAAGCAATCGAACAGAGATTGCAGGCGATGCAGAGTGTTTCGCCCGATTCCGGGTGATTGTTGAGGCGAGGAGCGCCTCGATAGCGCTCCGCCACTACCGCGCGTTCGAGCGGATACTGCTCGGTATAAGTGGCGCTGGGGCGCTGATAGGAAAACGTCAGCTTCAGACCTTTGATGAGGTCAACCAAGAACACCCGCCGAACCAAGTCCGAAAATCCCATCAGCGTGACCCATCACCCCGCAGCGACATGTAGTGGCGGATTTACCCCGCCATCTGGCATTGTCTTCAACGTCCGATGGCGGCGTAAAGCCGCCGCTACGCTCGCGCGCTTACAAAGTATCGAACCACCGCAGTCACGATCAAGTTCCCCAATCCAATCGGGATCATCCAGTGCCAGCCGACCGTCATCAGTTGGTCGTATCGGTAGCGCGGGAACGTTCCGCGGTACCAGATAAAGGCATAAAGAAAGATCAGCACCTTGGTGCTAAACCAGAAGATTCCTTGCACGGCACTCAGCACAGCAGGAACAGCCACCAGACCGGCAAGCACAATGCACACCACCGCCAGAGCGATGAAAAAATACCGGTCCAAGGGCAGCAGGCTTCTCAGGCCGAGCCAAAGGATAAACGCGGCTGCCCCCACCAGTGAGACTACCGGCGCGAACCGCAGGAAATCCAGAGCCCGGACATTGGTAAAGGGTCTGAGCCATCCCCCCAGGAACATGGTCACGGCGATGCAGGAGACAACCACCATGTTGGTGTATTCAGCAAGGAAGTACAAGGCGAAACGGAAACCACTGTACTCGGTGTGGAACCCCGCCGTAAGCTCGGACTCAGCCTCGGGCAAGTCAAAGGGATTGCGATTAGTCTCCGCCAGTCCCGCAATCAAGTAGATCATGAACGCCACCGGCTGAAGGAAAACGTTCCAAACGCCCATCTGCTGCTGTCGATTCACAATCTCGACCATGCTGAGCGAGTTCGAGATCAGCAGCACTCCCACCAGCGCCATCCCTGCCGCCACTTCGTAGCTCACCAACTGGGCCGCGGATCGCATCGCGCCCAGCAGAGGGTAATGGCTGTTCGACGACCATCCGCCCAGGATAATGCCGTAGATTCCCAAAGAAGAAATCCCCAGAATGAAAAGCAGACCAATATTAATATCACTGATGTAAAAGTTGCCGGCAAAGGGAATGACGGCGAAAACTGTGAAGGCGGCCATGACGCTGATGGCCGGCGCCAGCAAGAACACAAACTTGTCCGCTCCGGCGGGAATGATGTCTTCCTTGAGCAGGAGTTTAATACCGTCGGCAACAGGCTGAAGCAGACCCCATGGGCCGACTCGCATTGGCCCCAGCCTCGCCTGCATAAAAGAGAGAACCTTGCGCTCCATGTACACCAGGTAGGCCACGATGCCGGAGAGCACGAGCAGCACAATCAAGATTTTGATGAGTGCCAGAATGAGCGGATGAGCTTGGAGAATGTTGACGATGTTCTGTGCCATGTTAAGTAAAGTGACGAGTGACGAGTGACGAGTGACGAGCGCAAAGCCGGGAGTCAAGATGCCGCGCATAGCGGGCCACCGGCCCGAACCTTCGGCTCCTGGCTCTTCTGTTCTGACTCGTCACTTGTCACTCGTCACGGCTCTACCGATCGACCTCGCCGAGCACGATATCCAGCGTTCCAATCACCGCCACCACGTCGGCGACGAGGTGGCCGCGAATCATGATGTCCAGCGCCTGCAAGTTAACAAACGAAGGAGGCCGCACCCGCACCCGGTAGGGGTTTACCGTTCCATCGCTCACCACGAAATACCCCAACTCGCCCTTGGGCGCCTCGATGGAGTGGTACACCTCACCGGCCGGCGGCTTGATCACCTTGCCCACTTTGCCGAAGATCGGTCCGGGCGCAAGGCGTTCCACGCACTGCCGGATGATGCGCACGGACTGGCGCATTTCCTGGATTCGGACGATATACCGGTCGTAGGTATCGCCGTGCTCACCGGTGGGCACGTCAAATTCCACCTTGTCGTAGGCCTCATAAGGTTGCGCTTTGCGAATGTCCCACTTTACCCCCGAGCCCCGCAGCACCGGCCCCGTGACGCCGTAAGCGATCGCATCTGCGGCGCTCAGAACGCCCACGCCCCGGGTTCTGTTGATCCAGATGCGGTTCTTGGTCAGCAACTGCTCGTATTCATCGATCTTGGGCAGGAGGTATTCGCAGAACTTCAGGCAATCCTGTTCCAATCCGTCGTAAAGATCGTACTGCAATCCTCCGATGCGGAAAGCATGTGTGGTGAGCCG